>ERZ773212.95-NODE-95-length-48064-cov-9.039972_pt1 | contig 48064 bp, 63 predicted proteins | sample MGYA00581005_ERZ773212 | MGnify/ENA primary metagenome ERZ773212 (study PRJEB29015, sample SAMEA2738154) | human oral metagenome | biome: human oral; feature: human-associated habitat; material: saliva | place: China | collected 2196 ... | reverse complement strand
TACCAATTGCTGGATGTACAACCATGCCACGAGGCTTGTTGACGATAATAATATCATGATCTTCATAAAGATATTCAACAGGAATATCCTCTGGTAAAATTTCTACCGATTCTGGTTCTGGAATATCTACAGAAATAGTGCTATCTGCATTAAGTCGTAAGTTAGCTTTACCAACCTTGCCGTTTACCAAAACATGACCAGATTTGATAAGGCTCTGGATATAACTACGAGATCCTTCCATCACATCCGTCAGAAATACATCAAGACGTTTTCCCTCTTGTTCCAAAGATACTTTATATTCGTTCATCTATTTCTCCTCACGTTCAGATGTTAGTAAATAGTATATGACGCATACAACGCCTACACATATACCAATATCTGCAATATTAAAAATAGGCCAGATTCTAAAATCAAAAAAGTCTACTACCCCATGTAGTACATATCGATCTATACCATTACCTATGGCTCCTGAAATCAACAATGCAGTTCCTACACGTAATGAAAGTGGACCATTATTAACACGTTTACGATAGCAGCCATATACAATAATTAATACAAAAGCAACAGCTAAAAAGAACCACCGCTGATTTGTTAACATACCAAAGGCTGCACCGCGATTAATAATATATGTAAGATGGAATACATTGTGAATAACCGGTAGTGATTCACCAAGAGCAAAATGGTTCATCACATAATATTTAGAAGCTTGATCCAATACAAGCCAAATGATTGCAATAAAATAAAACAAGTGATACTCCCTTTTAATAATATATATCTTAATAGTCCTATTATACTAAGTTACATGATTTTAGGCAAAATAAAAAGCCCCTCAATGAGGGGCGTATTTTATTTGTGATTACTCAGCGGAGATAATTAAAAATAGTTAACTATCCGCATAATTACTGCATTTCTTTAATTTTAGGTTGAGCAACGGTTAAGCAACCGTTACAAATTTTATAGAGATTTAAAGGCCTAATCACCGTCTGATACGTTTTCTGTTACACGACTTAAACCGGATTCTTTTCCATACAATCGTTCCATACCTTGACGTGTTACAAGCCACATTTTGCCGGACTTCTTAAACTCGCCTTTTTTAAATCCATTCTTTACACGGCCTCTACAATTCTGTTTCAATGCATCAGCTGTAACATTCCAACGTTCTGCCGCCTCTTGCGTTGTCATGATATCGTCTAGTTCAAATTTCAATTTCTTCACCTTCTGGCTAAACGTTTAATTACTAATATCAAAACAATAATAGTTGCTATATTAATCAACCATTCTAAATATTGCATAATTCACCTCGTTGATTTACAATGATGTTGAGAAGGTGGCGGGGCTTTCACCCGCCTGCTTTTTACTCTTTGCTAACAAGTTTTAGTATTGCTAGTGCCAGTAGCAGTGGCGTTAGCGCATTTGCTAAGCTTGTTAGCTTTTCTATTATGTCCACTTGTATCACCTCCTTACAATATTATTATACCCTATATAGGGTATAATATCAAGCATTTTCTTTTAATTTTAATAATAAAAAAAGGGCCTACTAACCTAGATATTATCTAAGCTAGTAGGCCCTTCTGCATTTTATCAAAACTATACTACCATGAGTCCACCTGCTCATGCTCAGGAGATAAACGGATCACCTCTCTATCGATGAATTACCACTCCGATTATTGCCCCCGCTCCCACTACCTGGGATAGGTTGCGTTGCATTCGTAGTCGTTTGATTGTTCTCTTGTCGTTGTCTATTTGCCCTTTCAATTCGGTCAAAGAGTTCTGCATTTCTGACAAGGTAACTTCTTGCTTCATAGATAGCATTTTGGCTTTCATCAATTCGGTTTCCAATGTCGATATTGTATTGTGCGCTTCGTTCAATTCTTCCTTTTGCTTCATAACTAAGCTTTGAGCTTCGGTCAATGGAATACTGGATGTCTCGATTAAGCTTAACGCTTTCGCGTTGTTGGCTTTCAATTCGTTCCACTGTGTTAAGGGAATTGTTATTGTGCCCTCCACTTGGCTGGTAGAAGATATATCCGATGCAAAGCAAGGTGACGCACACAATACTACCGATAAGAATATAGCGGTTACGAGTGCAATCAAATAGGCTTTTGATTCTTTCATACATTATACCCCTCCCAAGTAATCGGTAATACCACGAGCAATAGCTCGGACGATAGTATCTAAATCATTCGTAAGCATAGCATGGTCTTCTTCATTGTCAATAAAAGCCATTTCAACAAGAACTGCTGTTGCATCCGTACCGTTTAAGACCCAAAGGTCATCACGTTTTTTAACGCCCCTGTCCACTGTATTAATACTTCGGATAATTTGTGATTGGATATCATTGGCCAAACGTTGCCCATTAAAGGACTTGTACAAAGTTTCAGTACCCCGAGCTTGCGTATTGAATGCATTGCAATGGAGTGATACAAATATATCAGCTCCCCAAGAATCGGATTCAGCGCATACTAGCCCTAAATCGTCATCTTGAAGAGTACGAACTTCGCACCCTGCTGTTTCTAAATAGCGCGCTAACATCTTGCCCGCATCACGTGCCACATCACATTCGCGGGTACCATACACAGGATTCACCGCCCCACTATCTAAGTTAATGTCGTGTCCTGGATTAATAAATACTTTCATCGTTTGTCCTCCTCTTCTAATTTATCAGGAATACCATTATTATTTTTGTCTAACCAAAGTCCTAAGAAACCTACAACAGCCATTAATACGCTAGGGATGAATATATGATCTATGATATTAATCCCTACATTAATCAGCTTGTTCGCCTCGTCAGATACGTACCCGCTAACAAATGACATAACATACTGAGTTATTACCAACAAAATAGGTACTAGCATTGTTAGTACTAGTACCCTTGTAGCAAGAATTCCTGTAGGGTGGAAGTTAGCCACCCTTACAGATTGATATGATTTTTTAACTGTATTGATGAGATTTGGTGGTATGTTCATGCAATTCCTCCTTAATATCATCAACACGAGCTTCGATACCACCAACACGAGATGTTAATTTCACATGCTCGGTGTACGCCCTAGTGCGCTGTTCGCGTGACAATTTGATTTCATCTTTTAATTCTTTTAACGTGTCAGTAAGTACCCCCATTTTTTCCTGAAGCATTAAAGTGTCTTGCATTCGTTGCAAATCCAACTTTTCGAGCAATGGAATAACTAGAACCTTATGCCCTATTCCTGCAACTATACTGACAATAGTCAACGTGGTTAGAATATCATTCAGTTCGAATTGCCATGTCCACATTCAGCAACTCCTTTCCTACTGAGCTTCAACAGTTTTTGTAAACATCAATTTCATTCTTGCATTGTAGAACTTGACTGTTATTGGACCACTGGACGTTATTGGAATTTCCATATTCGTACTATCAATATATTTAATTGGCCCATCATTGATTTGGAAAGGTAACCCAATCACATATGCAATTATTAGTACATTATTATTAATTTCAGCAACTGGTGCAAATACATTAGCGTCTTTTATAAAACTGACACCGCCTCCACTCAATGCATTTAATGCAAAAAAGTCTAGCATAACGCCTTCAAGACTATCACTATGAACCATTACATTATTATCTAATAGTATATTTTTAATTTTAGCGACGGTTTCAAGGTTTACATTATCACCTTGTTCGCCTTTAGGGCCAAGGTTACCAGTCTCGCCCTTTTCTCCTCGTTCACCTTTTAAAGCAGCTAATTGTTCTTCGGTAAAATCAGTGTACTTAAACGGCTCTCCCTTAGGGCCTGGAATACCTTGTTCACCTTTATCGCCTTTTTCTCCCTTTAACTCAAGCTTTTGCGCTTCGGTTAAATCGTCAAAACGTAATGGCTCGCCTTTCGGCCCTTGCGTTCCATCTTCACCTTTAGGACCTTGCAATTTAATGATTTGAGTTGCATCTTTAACGTTGACTTTATCTTCCGCGCCCATATAAATATTAATAGTATTTTCGCTCATATTATTTCCCCCTATTACTTATACCTTGTTTAATAATTATTTTACCTTTTACTAAACATTTAACAGGTCGATTACCTGCCCAAATAAATAAATCCCAATAATAAGTACCGCTATCAATCGAATTGGTATCTAAGGTTAGATTGAGTTTACTCTTTTCTCCATCTAACAATTCAGACGTACTATTCGTAATTGTGAAACGTTCTATTATTTCATCATCCCAGCTATATCTTCTTATACATGCAAATACATCCTCCGCACTAACTACTGAATCACATCCAATAGTTAATGTAATATATTCGCCTTTGTACACCTGAATATTATGTTCGACTGGTAGCATTATCATTGTCCTTTTCTAAATCCATTAATTCGTTATGGACACATCCCTCTGTTGGACAAGTACCATCATCGTTTAAAGTTGCCCAACAGTATTCACAAAAGTGCATCACTGGTACATCAGATTTGATTTCGTAGTTGTCCATTATTTAACCTCCTTAATTTTTGTTAGCATTTCCGCATTTAACTTTTTATATTGTTCTTGCAAATCATCGTATGGCGCATTAGCTAGCCGTCTACGTAGCAACGCTTGGTCTAACGTTGCAAATCGTGTATCGTAGTACCTCTTAATATCTGCAATCTTATCAGCTTTTGTTGGCTCGTATGGTATTACAGGAATGTCAACGAATTCGCCATTTACATAGGCTTTCCCATTTGTAAATTGTGCTTGCATTTCACTATCACCACTTAAAATAGTGCTTGTTGGATATGTTCGTTTCGCTAACTGTTCTACTTCCTCTAATGTGTCGGCATGAACACCCACTACATAAGAGGTTTGGCGAACGCCATTTTCATCTAATACAAATACATACATATTATTGTCCTTTCTTGGAGGTTACAATGAAATTAATTGAGAAATTAAAAGGGGCTCATGAACGCCCCTATATCGCATATAAAGTTGTAGGTTATTATGCCTCTTATAACGAGGCTAAGGAGGCATTATGCAATGTGCATACATTAAATAATGTTTACCATTCATGGTTAGAGTTACATTCATTACATGTCTCATTACACACCATGAAAGGATATGAATGTGCTTATCATCATGTATCATCAATATCTCACCGCCCTATCAACGAAATCACATATATAGATTTACAAAATATAATATCGAATATGCTAAAGAGCGGACTCTCTTATTCATCATGTAAGAAAGTTCGCTCTTTACTCAATCAACTATATTCATTTGCAATTATTAATGACTGGTGTTCAAGGTCATATAGTCAATATTTAAATATTGGCCATAATATCCCTAAACGCCCACGCAAGGTATTTACCACCAATCAAATTAACCGCTTATAGAGTATTAATGCAGAATTACCTTTGATACTCTTATATACTGGAATGCGTGCTAGTGAATTAATTAATCTAAAAAGCACTGACATCAATCGAAAACAACGGTATTTAAAAGTTACATCAAGCAAGACTAAAGCAGGTATCCGCATCATTCCCATTCATCATCGCATATGGCCATTTATTGAATCTCGATTGTCAAATAAATGGATCATAGAGGAAAGAAATTATGTTTCCCTTTCAAACTCCTTTAAATTAGCAATGAAAGCTATTAATGCTAAACATACGCCCCACGATTGCCGTCATTCATTCGCTACTAGATTAGATGATATAGGTGCTAATTATAATGCTAAACGATTATTGTTAGGCCATGCTTCATCTAATGTTACTGACGGCGTATACACTCACAAATCACTTAGACAATTACGCAAGGCCATTGAAATGCTTAAATGACCAAGGGGGAAAATCACGATATGGTTGGGTTGTATTTCCAATAAGATACACTCAATTCCGTTCTGCAGTAACAAACCATCAAGGTGTTACATATATGAATTCAAGAGTTGAAGAATTCAATAGTCTTGATGGAATGACTCTTAAAGTTGGTGATAACTATAGAGATACGGAAGATGCTCAATGGATTACTGTTGGGATTTAGTTACAACCCAACTGCAATCCAGTCAGATGTTGAACCACTATCATTGTTAGGTGCATTAATTCGATAGGAAGTGTTTGTGTTAAATACGGAAGTCAGTAATTTGTATGTGTCTCCTGTATTGTGTTGCGCTACCATTTTAGGCCTTACTTTAAAAGCAATTGGATATTGCAACAATTTATTCTCTAAGGAATTTCCCCCTTGGATAATTAAATTCCCAAACAGCTTGCCCAAACAGATATACCACGCATTTACATTGCTGAAATCATATCTCACACCTAAGCTTGCTAAAGTCTCTGTATCTAATGCTTTAATTACATCTTTTGAATTTTTAATATTCAAATTAGAAAGCAATGTTTTTACCAATGCTAGTGTAGGTGCTAGGCTTTGTTTATCGCTTTCATCTGTCGTAGTAATCATATTATTGACTTTTTCGATAATTGCATTAAACCGATTATCATGTGCATGTTCATCGGAGTTATGCGCTTCCAAATCATGCACAGAGGCTACCCCATTGTCAGAAATAACCGCTTGTACCTTTTCGGCATTGCCGACCACAGTAGTAATCGTAAATGTGTAGCTATCCATTGGCGTGTTCTTGTCGGGGATGTAGTCAACATAGTTGCCCCCATTTGTGTATGAGAATAACACCTCTTGTCCATTCTCCCCCGCTTTGGCCATGAGTCCTATTTCTCTAGCGTAAAAGCCGGCTTCAAGATTTTTATTTGATAGCAGCCCTTGTACCATGAATTGACCATCGCCTGTCTTTACGCTTTTAGTAATCGCTAATTCTAATCGTTTATCCGTTAATGCGGTAGCACTCGGAATTGATGCGGGTATATCGCCAGCACCGATAACGATTTTTGTAAAAATCAAAGCCTGCTTACTAGCATTAGCTTCCGCAATAGTATTTGTCCCCGCCATTGTAGTAATGACGGCAGGATATTTCGCCATGTATACCTCCTATATATGAATAAATTGGTGAACGGTAATTACGCCACCGACATAAAGCTGTTGCGTTTGTGGGCCTGTCGTAATTGTAAGACTGGGTTCAGCTAGAGCACTGCCTGCAGCTGTTGCAATACCGCCAACATACACACCACCTGAATTGATAGCATGCACATATTCAATACCATCTAGCCAAGACCGCTTATTCTTGACGAATTCCAATATACGAAGCACTCGCTCCCTTATATTAGGTGTCATCATATAACCGGACATCTGGAGTTTGAAATGGTAAGGCTTCCCGCCTTCATAATCCCAGTTTTCCACGACTTCGCATTCTGAATATAGCTCGCCGATAGTTTCTTCTACTAGCCCAACGGTTCCCTTTCGTCGATGCCAAGCGATAGAACTCAAAATTAATTTAATCTTTTGTTCCCTTGTTGCTGCTTCATTGTAGAAGTCAACATGTAAATGCCAGGCTATCTCATCAAGTATCGGTGTGCTTAACTCATTAAGATGCGACAAGATAGTTAGTCTGTCCACGAACGGCATCAACGTCATAAGTCGCAACGTAACCACTTCAGCTAAGGCTTGGACATTAGCATCATTAGCAATCGAGCTCGGTAGCGTATCCTTTAATTTGAATTTGTAGAGATCATTCATGCTCTACACCCCCATATGTGATAGTTTTACCAGTACACTGCGCCAATTCCACTTGGTAGCCATCTTCCTTCTTGCCGTCTTTCACAACAGTAAATACAGGGGATGTTACGCTAACACGTTTAGCCCCGGCTTCCATTACACGGCGAATTAATTCAGATGGGATGATGTCACGCCCTACTTTGCCGGACTGCCATTGTATATAATCCGTAACTGCCGCATCGACTCTACTCTTAATCGTGTCAGCGTAATACGAATTATCCGAATCAATGTAGTACTGAATATCGATATTATAATTCTTAGCAATTGGCGCCTTTACAGACACATTATCGGTAAGTGGACGCACCTTCTTATCAGTGAGCGTAGCTTCCACTAATTTAATAATTTCTTCCCCTGCAATTTCACCAGATACAAGACCCGGATATACAACTACATCCCCCGGTTTAGGCGATACCACTTTCACGGAGCTAATAAGGGCAGATGCTTTTTTTGTAAAAAACTCATAGGCCCCTTCGGCCCCTGCACAAGAGAAGCTTTCAGGAGCTTCCCTGATACGTTCACGGAACGCATCGTCTGTCTCCGTGTCAGCACCACCTTCAGAGATTGTAATATTGGTTACACTTGCAATATAGGGAATCGGATCCACAAGCGTGGTAATCGACCCTACTGGGTAGCCGTTCCCTTTGGCAGAGGCTTCCATACACACGGCTTTTACATTTATCGTGGTTTCATTAGCTGATAAGTAGTAAGGCTCTGTAGTTGCAAAAAACACGTTATCACCTGAAGTAAACCGTGTACCTTTTGGTATCGCTATCCCTTCTGGCCTTGCCATTGATGCGGTTAACTTCATAGTAGTAACTGCGCCCGTAGCTTGTAAGCGTTCCACGCCTAACGCAATGCCGATATGGTCTAAGTTATTTCCCCTAGCATATGCCAGAAGATTCTGCTTGCCCGTATCGTTGATGCGGTTTAACAATAAAATCACAATGTTAGTAATCGTTAATAGGAATAAGCGAATAGGGTCCGCCGGTGCTAACTTTCGCCCAGTAACAGAGGTGTAGAGGGCGAATATTTCCTTTTCAACGGCTTCTTTATCCGCCGTGACAAAGTTGATTTCGGGTAAATTCATTATTATCGCCTCCACGGTGGTAAATTAATAGTCGCCCTTATATCTACATCAGGGCATTTCAAAATAAGGTTAGCAGGTAATATCACATATTGAGCGTACTCTTGATTAGCTTCTAACAGTACATTCATGTAAGCTTCGTTGCCATACACTTTAAATGCGATAGCGTCCCACATATCCCCTTGGATGGTTCTATATTGATTCATAGCCACCTACACTTTCTAGCCATTCATCTTTTATAGCAATCGATACCTTAGGCAGCAAATGTCCTTCTTCCGCATCAGTTGCTTCTGTACTTTCAAAGTCAACGGACACAACTCTGCATCGTGGCTCATATTCAGTAATGGCCCGAATCACCTCTGCAGATATTCTGGCCATTGCTACCGGTAAAGGTAAATCAATAACAGTACCGTCTATACCGAACCGCCTATCAAGTGGTACGGAAAATTGCGTTGTAGAAATAATAGTTCGCACATTTTGAATGATTTCAGTAAGAACATCCTTCGGCGCAAAATCAATGCCATCAAGGCGAGCGCTTACATCAATTTGCATTTGTATCGCCTCCTTGTTTAGGTGTGATTACAACTTTAGGAATATCCGGGGCCTCCTTCAGCGTCACATTAATGGATGCGGACAATACATTACCTCGATTATCAATCGTATTCATAGCTGCGCTTATGCTGGTAATCAGTAATTTGTGTTCACTAAACGGCTTGCCATTAATAATCAACTGTTCGGCTTGTCCTTCTCGGCACATCTTGGCCACTTCTTCAATTTCTTTTAAAGGGTCAACGCCCAATAGCTTATTAAAGTTCATCGTAAAAGAAATATCATCCGCATCAGGTCCCAAGAATTCAAGTATCGGCTTTTGCCCTATAATTTCATGAGACGCTGTTCGAGCGTTGATATTCCGTGCCAATGCATCGAACGTACGCACTGTATGAGAAGATGCCACAAACACAATTTTTCCAAAGCTTCCTAATTGGCGTTGTGGTAAGTATCCTCCTAAACCAAACTTATCCGCTAAATTAGATAGACGAGAGTAAGCCACATCGCCTAATTGTGTATTTTGTAAATTCTTTAAACCTTGTGAATTAAGGTTCTTCTTATAGTTGGCAGCAGTACTGCCTAATTTACTAAATAATGATATGTTACTCACCTCCTATCGATTCGGCGTGCCGGTGCTTCCGCCACCCGGAACAACTCCACCGTGCGTATGTGACACTAAACTAATTCCGTTAACCACTACATCCCCAGAAGGGGCGTTGATGGTTAGGTTACCTGTGCAATTAATAACGAGCCCTCCCCCGTCGGCATCATAGGAGACGGTCGATCCGTCCGCAAATTTGATGCCGTGGATATTCTGCCCATTAAAAGAGGGCTTATCCTTGGCATTATACGTAGTGCCTAAGATGTAGCCCTGGGACAAATTATTATCTTGAGGTAGGAATAAACATAATACCTGTTCGCCAACTCCGGGCATCCAGTAGTGTTTATTCTTTTGTGATCCGTGTGAAAGTACTTCAAGTGGATATGAGACTAAATCATCGCGGTCCGGAAATGTTACTCTTGCCGTCATGGTAGAGGGGTCCGTACTAGATACGATTCCGTCACGAATTAAATTTTTTAACGCCACACTAATATCCATCTAAGCACCTCCTTATATCTAGGCTTTGTGTATATCCGCCCCCTACCTTATGGGAGCATTTGCTAATGATATACTTGCCGTCGAATTTACCGAATCCTTTTAAATTGATTGTGGCAGATGCAGACAGCACGATATGGCCAAGCATAGCCACAGAACCGGTGATTTCATTCTTGTTCTTTTCGCGTAGCTTTTTCTTGGCCAAACGTTCCGCTTCCGCCTGTGTTTCACAGCTCTGGTTAACTTGTAATATCTTGCCTTGCGTTTTGTGAGGGTCCTTAAACGTATACTCAATGGTACTCTTTTGCTTAGTGCTCTTGTGCTTTACGTGGCATCCCCAATACACATCCTTTAATGACGTCTTTAAAGAATAGCTACCTTGATAAGGAATGACTTCCCCAAGCTCCTTAATTTGTTCTTCTGTAAGGTCTGTAGGCATTGGCCCCTTAATTAGCGTTGCGACTACTTTTTCTGTTTCGAACTTTGTTTCATCAAAAATAATCACTTGCTTATCTGAAACCTTTAGCGCCAGCCCGTTATCCTTACAGACTTTCATCAAGAATTCTAAATCAGATTGGTCCGATTGCTCGACACGATCTAAATTAATCGTCTCAGGTGTATCGTAAAACAATTCAAGGCCTGCACCTTTCGCTAGTTCCTCCGCAACAGATTTGAGCGTAGTCTTCTCCCATGACTTACTCTTTAATTCCCCTCTTAACTTGGATTCATCTGGAACACTAACAGCCCCTATAGTGACCTCGTGTGGTGGGTTTTTACAAGTAATTTCATCAATTTCAAACTGCCCACATTTCATCTCTATCTCGTCTCCGAGTTCATTCCAATTATGGAATACGATTGATGCGGTTAGCTTAGCCCCCTTTTCAGGGAACCAGTCGGACATCCAAAGCTCTTCTATATCATGTAGTGTAATTGATATATCATCAGCTTCTCCCGACATGACGTCGTTATAGCTGAAATCCTTTAAATAAGGAACCAGGTCTTGTGTAATGTCCTTTTGGTCATACTGCAATTTGACAGTCACATAGCGCAAATTACTAGGCATAGCTTACACGTCCCTTCCGGTTTTGAATTTCGGCAAGGCGTGCTTCTAGGTCATCCATCGCTCCACCTACAGCACTTTTAATTTGTTGTACAGCACTCGCATCCGCATTACCATTAATAGTGATGTTGATTGGTGCGGATACGGATACTGCAGAGTTGCCTTCACCTGGGAAAAGCCCCATCATAGCACCAGTTTGACGCCATAATGCTTCAGCCCTTGGTGTACCATTGATAGGAATTGCAGCTTCATCAGATTCTTCGGCAAACGTAGTAAGGAACGCGCCTTTCCCATAAATACCGCCTTTTGCGTTATGTTGCACCGTTTGCCCATTAGCTGTTGCCGTGCCTTCTACTCTTGCTTGAATTGGTTTACTAAAAATGGATCTAACCCATTCCCATTTTTCACTAATCCAATCAAACAACCCTCCTAGCTTACTCATAACCCAATCATAGAATTGGCCGAGCGCTGCTTTAGGGTCTTCCCATAATAGAGTGAACCAGGCTTTTACTTGGTCCCAATTGGCAATTAACCCCATAGCCGCATAAATTAACCATCCTATAGGACCGGCCATGAACGCGATAATGGCAGCTGTAGGGGATTCCCACATCGATGTGCAGAAGTCGGACACAATTTCAAAATGAGTGACTAACCATGCCAAAACACCAATTAATGCTGCAATAGCTAAGATAACCAACCCTATCGGATTGGCACTCATTGCCGCATTCAACGCCCATTGTGCCGCAGCGGTTGCATACATGGCAATACTACTTGCTATCATACCTGCTCTATGGATGCCCGATGCGATTACGTTGCGCATAGTTGCTACACGTTCTGATTTCATCATAAGTTTATAAGCCGCATGGGCCTCCGTTACGCTGAAGTAAACCGCTTTCACTGCTTTATAGGCAATTACCATCCCTGCTACAGCAACGCTTGTTTTGATTATGGCTTCCGTAAGTTCGGGATGTTCGCCGGCTACTTTTGACACATACGCGGCCTCATTAGCTAAAGAATCGCCCAATTCTGCAAGGGTGGGCAACATCGTACTTCCTATAGAAATTGCCACTGACTCAGTCGCGGACTGTAGTCTTGTCATAGCGCCCCGTGCATTATTCTGCATTGTTTCAGCCATAGTAGCAGCTGCGCCGTCACTGTTTTCAAGTTCTTTCGTTAAATTATCTAACGCATCCGGTCCTTGATCAATTACAGCTACCCAAGCCGATGCGGCGTTGGTACCGAAGATAGTCGCAAGGGTAGCAAGTTTTTGCTCCTTGCTCATATCTTTAGTCTTATCCGCTAAGTCGCGAACGATGGCGCTCATCTTGCGTGGCCCATTGGTATCATTCATAGCAATACCCAGGCTGTCTAATGCGGCTCTTGCTTCTTCTTGTTGCGCTGTGGCTTCGCTTAATGAAAGCCCCATTTCCTCTATCGCTTTGGTCGATTTTGAGGAGGTTCCTGCTAAACGTAAGAAGCCAGAACGCAAGGCAGTACCTGCAGCAGATGCTTTGATACCACTATTGGCCATAAGACCAGTAAGTGCAGCTGTTTCTTCCAAGCTTGCACCAAAGGCGTGTGCTACCGGTGCGGCGTACTTCATTGTTTCACCCAACATTTCAACAGTTGTATTTGTCTTGGTGGTGGTCTTAGCAAATACGTCCGCCATATGGCCTGCGTGTTCTGCACTTAACCCAAAGGCAGTAAGGTCATCAGATACGATATCAGCAGTACGCGCTAAATCCGTATTGCTGGCTGCAGCTAAGTTCAAAAGCCCCGGCATACCGGCCACGATTTGTTGAGAATTCCAACCGGCCATACCGAGATATGTCATGGCTTCGCCTGCTTGTGTAGCAGAGAACATTGTTTTCTCGCCGAGTTCTCGAGCCGTGGCGGTCAATTGTTGCATTGCCTTATCATCAGATACGGTGATTGCTTTTACCTTGGACATCACCGCTTCAAAGTCAGCTGCTTTAGATATCATCCCGACCAGTGGAGCGGCCATTACAGCAGTAGTAGCCATAGTGCTACCTAAATCACTACGAGCACTTTTAGCATTAGCATCTGCGGCAATTTTATTTTGCATTGCTTTTCTGAGTTTTGCGTCTTTAGCTGCCGTTTGGTCAAGCGCTTTGCCAACCTTCTCCGTTGCGTTGCGGTACGAGTCCATAGAGATAACGCCTTGCTTTAATGCAGAATCCAAAGCTCTTTGCTGTGCTTTCAACTCGGTCATTTTAGAGCCGTATTGCGTCAACGTGCCTTTGGCTTGCTGCATCGATGTTTTAAATCCTTGGGCTAATGCGCCGTTTATAGCAAAAGCAATCTCAAATACTTTACCCGCCATAGTTCCTCCTTTCTTTTAAATTTGTGTACGCAAAAAGCGCTTGATGGATTAGTCCTCTTCCTCCCTCAAGCGCTTTTCATCTTCAAGAACAAATTCTAAATCATCTATCCAATCTGCTATTTCAGCAATTGGGGTAGACATCCAAAAGTTTATGCCTCCGCATTCTCTAAGCCGGATGGCAATTCTTCGGCATTGTTGTCCGGGAGAAGTCCCATTTTCTCTACCGAACCACGCAATAAAAAAACGCTTACCTCTGCGCACATTTCAGTGAATTCAGAGATTGGCATTGTCATTAATACCTTGGCACTTTCTTTTAATGCTATGGCGGCAACTTCTGCCTGAAATCGTTTAGAGAATGTAACATCTGGGGTCATATCTCCTTCACGGCGGACACGAAGTTCCGCCTTTGTGAAGTCAAACCCAGTTAAATTATGTAAGCCATCAATTAGCTTTTCGCGATCATATGTAGCCATTATTTACCCAATGCCTCCCTTACGGATGCCAAGTAATCAACACCATTGATTACACAAACATAGTTGAATTTATCAATTTCAGTACGAGTTTTACCACCGACAGTCATTTTGAAATATACAATTTCAAACTCTGTAGAAGTATCGGTTTTACTTGCCTGTTCAAATTTGCCAAGACCGATTTTCTTAGGCATCACTTTGGCATATACGCTAACTGCTTCCGGTACTAATTCACCTTTTGCAGAATCGTATAATTGTTGCGCACCACGAATTTCGATATCATGTACCTTTTGACTAGCAAGGTCTGTCACATCTTTGTCAATGGTATTCCATTTAATGGACATGTTCATCGCCTTAGTTTGACCGAGTACGCCCAAATCAACTTCGCCGGCAATGCCTGCGCCCTTGATGGTATCACTGATAAATTCGATATCAGGTAAGGTTACATCGGCGTAACCATATAATTCTCTGCCAGAGCTAAAAATGGCAAAGTCAATCAACTTATCTCTATGTTTAGCCATGAGTTACCTCCCTCTTAATTAAATAATGTGCTCATGTAAGACGAATCATATTCTTGAATAAAATCGATTTCACGAGCTGGCGTTGGAACGCCTAAATATACATGGAATCGATAAATTCCGTTCAACAAATCTGTTATTGGGTTTTCGGATTCCAAAAATTCAACACGGGCGCCAAGAAGTGCGCCGGATGCTACGTGACCATTTAGCCAAGCATTGGCACTATTCACAACGTTATTAATCAATCGTTTATTCCCTGGGTCGTCAATTTTAGACCAGAAGGATGTAATCAACGTGTTGGATACCCAGTTAAACATACGACGTACAGGGATAAAGGAGTCCTTAACATCTGTATTAGATGGGTATGCCGTTGTACGGTTACCCCAAGCTCTCCATCCTCCGATGAAATTAAGTGCAGTAATGACACCTTGGCCGTTCAAGTAAGCTGCTTCATCTGGGCCTAAATAGATTTCAGTACCGTCTTTCAATACAGCACTATCCGCTTGCAAGGACTCATTGGATGGAGACTTGTATGGAATATCGTCATATTTGGCGTCTGTCTTAGCCATAAGACCTGCGAGTTGCGTGGATAAATGGAATTGACGATTAGCTAATGCTACTTTTGGCCAACATAAAATTTGACGTTCATCGACGTAGTTCTTCTTATTTTTCCATTCACTAACGGCAGTTGCTTTTTTGATTTCATCTGTAGGGGCATCACATAAGGACATAGCCTGGAACATACCGTTAATAGTAGTTTCCTTTGCTTTCATTACAGCCGCTACAAGCGTATTATGGGACCAGCCTGGCGCCAATAAGTTACCAGGGATTAAGCCAAAGCGAGGGAATACTTCATTGATAAGTTCCAAACCTTTACGCTTACCTTCGGTATCCACACCACCTACGATGTCATCTGCCGTTACCATAGATGGGTCTACGTAATCATAAGATACCCAAACAGATGTTGCGCTATTAAGTGCCCCTGTAGATACAATCCCAATAAGCAATTTGCCTTCATCATTAAATGTCGCAGTGTAATCAACATTGATAGTTGATGCCGCTCCGCCATTGGTAGCAGATACCTTTAACGTATTGAGTAATACCGGGTCTTCAATTGTTACGACTTTATCCTGAATTTGTTTTTGCGTAGACGCTAACGTCTTCTTATGTTTCTTCGGATCAAGAACATTGATAAAAACTACTGGCGCCATCCCAAACAAAGAGAATTGGGAATACATCGCTTCACACAACGTGTATTTATCCCATTCTTTAGAGTAACCCAATTGAGTAGTGGCAGATGCATAGTTGTAGCACAATACGGCCTTATTAGCTTCCGCCGGGTCCGTGGCCAAATGCACAGGCGCGGTGCCGACATAAACCGGTAAGGCTGCCGTAGCTTCTGTCATAGAAATAAGAGAAGTAGGTACCTCTCTTGTATAAATTCCGTGTCTATAGTTTCCCACTATCTACGACCTCCTTTTTTAAATTCAAGGTAAGCGGTATTCATCGCTGTACCTTCTGTTGCTAATTCTTGTTGTGCTTCTGCAATTTTATTAATTGGCACAAACAATAAGCGTAGCATTGCTTTATCTTCACCTACAGTAGCAGGAATGCCGTCAATATAAACGGTACCTGTGGAAAGACCTAATTCAGCACTATTAGGGCCTAAGTAGATTACTTGTTTAGCATCTTTAGTTTTAACTGTTGTTTCCACAGTTTCTGTTGTTTCATTTACACCTTCAACTGGTGCATCAGCTTTTGCCATTAAATAATCATCTCCTCTCGTATTTGTTCAATATCGTATTTAACTGTCATAAATCCCTCCCAATATGGATAGGCTTGATCTGGAGGGATGTCGGTATCAATTCCGTGCTTATCATCCAGCACTAAACGGTATCGCTTAGCAATAACAGGATGGGCCAATAATGCTTGCCGTGTGGTTTCTAAGAAATTGGTAATCTCCATCCACCCCTTTTCCACATCCTCCGAATATACTCCGTGGATTAGAAATAATTGGACGGTTGACCCCTGCAAGGTATCCTCAATCTTATTAATGCGAATAACAAGATGTGGATATTGGTCCTCCTTGGATGATTCTTTCATTTTTAAAAATCCCGGTACAACCAATAAAGGATTCCCCTTTACTTGTGCGTCATCGCTAAAATAGTTAGCATGCACTTGTTTTAGGAACGCCCCCAAATCGGTTGCTAATTGCGTAGGTGTCATCGATTACCCTCCTATTAATGTGTCAAGTGCGAGTTCCATTTGCTTTTGCAATTCCTGCTCTGCTTTATTCCCAACAAAAGCGGATATCTTGGCATCGCCCAGTATGCTTGGTACTGATGGGCCGTGAAATTGCCCTATCGGATACCTGTCCGCACCCTTACGATACATCGCCCCGATATGTCCACTTCTCATACGAGCAATAAAAGCATTAGGGATTGGCCCTCCGCCACCATTCCGCATTACTTGTGCTTTGACTATACGCCCTCTCCGTTTAGGCGGACTTTTTGGCGTAACTCTGAATTTAGTAAGGGCTATTGGTCTACCTTTTAAACGAATAAAGGCAGATAAGGTCATGCCTGCCTTATCCACCTTTATAGTTTTATTAATATTCGCTTTAGTAATTAGGTATTCTTCGTTAACACGATCAACTATAGCCTTTTTGATTTTAGGCAACGCCTTGTTGATAGCTTTTGCGGTAGTCTTCGGAGTACCAACAACTAATGCGTCTATCTTAGCCACCCCGTTTTTCAGCCCTTTTATGTCAATAGTTACACTCACGAATTATTCCCCCTAAGGACAATATTCAGCACGCCCATATCGTCTTCGCAAGACTGAACCAGCATAATGCGGCCGTTAAAACGAAAGATTTGATTGTACTCTGGCACTTCAGGTAAATCCCGCTTGGCCACGTGTACTATAATCGTATCGTAAATCAACCCGTCAATATCCTGGCCCATGATTTCGACATGCTGCTTATCGGTAAGACCTTCTGCCACAGCATAGCACTGCGTACCGTTTAGGTTATGTACTTCAGCAAATTCATTGGAATTGATAAACACCTTTTCAATATCATTTTGCGCAAAGGCCTTAAATCCCATGATTATTCACCTAAAACGTCGAGGAGTTCTTCACGGGTAGCATCTTCAGGAGTATCCAATTGTTCAGCAGATACCATTACGCGAAGTGCTTCATCGGATAAGAGTTCCAAATTGACGTCCGCATCAGAAGCAAGGATATCGGAAATCATGTCCGCCTTTGTGGCTTTGCTTGCAAAATCAAGACCAATGGATTTGCCATATTCGGCCAATTCCGCATTTGTCATAACGCCAAGAGCTGCGGCTAACGAGTCTTCTGCATTGTTTTTATCATCAACTACAACAGCTGCGCCTAAACGAATTAGGCGCTGTTCTTCTTCTGTAGTTAAATCGGAGATGATATCACCTGGATTATACACATAATCACCGGTATTAATCGCGTGCTTTGCTTGTACAGGCATTAGTCTTACCCCCTTTCAATTACAATACGTCTGCTACAAAGTAGGAATCTACATCAAATGGAACGTAAATAGGGCGAGATTGTAATTCCAAAAATACCGCATCTGGGTCACGATTAACCAATCGACGTAATACATATTCGCCTTCATAGGTTACAAAGTCCATACCTTCACCAGGGATGATTGTATTCGCACCATACAATTTAGTGAATTTAGCCATATCAGAAGCTACCAACAATTTACCGGTAGGTACCATTTCTTTTTCTTGGCCATCTGTTGGATCAACATAGTAATTATCGTAAGTAAACACATTACATTGAATTTGACCGCCCATGAAGCCAACATACACAGCACCTTCTGCCATTTGTTCGAATTGCAAAAGACCCATTTCGGTACGACGATTATCAAATAGCGCCAAGATTTTTTTATCAGAAAGCATTACTTCTAATGTTTCAGAGTTCATGACCAACGTATTTGGATTAAAACCAGATGCTTTCAAGCATTTCTTTTTCCATTTGATAATGTTAGCCACAATTTCTGCAGCAGATTGGCCCCAACGCGCAGTACCAGATAATGTTTCTTTATTTGTAAAATTAAAGTCTACAACGTCATCAATGCCTTCGCCTTTGATGTGTGCCTGACCATTGAGTAATACGTCTGCTGCCATAACTTCTTGAGAACGTACCAAGTTATCCTTTAATTCTTGTGTATCTTGCGCCAAGAGTTGGATAGCACGTTCTTCAGGAGTTACAGTACCTGCAAACGGCTGTTCACCCGATAAACGAACCTTGATATCATTTTCTGTGATAGGGCGTTTTTCTTTCTTTTGCGCAGGTTTATACGTAGTTGTAGTCATGCCTGTGCGTTGAGATAAAGGTGCTGTAGAGTTAGGTGCCACCCAAGGTGTGATAGTACGGCGACCTTTTACAATGTCAAATGAAACTGTTTCTGTTAAGAATGTTTTTGTATCTTTGAAAAATAAGTCTTTCAAAAAGGATGGCACATCGGGAGTACGACGAACCACCGCAGCAAGTGTTTTTGGTGCGTAAATATTATCCATGTATCCTCCTTATTAACGGAAATAAATGTTGCGGGCTTCAGCTTTTGCTGTGAAGCCTTCCGCTGTTTTGCCAGAAGCAAATACTAAATTCGCTGTAGCAAATTCGCCTGTTACAGCAATTTCGGCTACTACATCGCCTTTTGTAGCATCGATATCAGACAATGCTACACCGTATACATCTGTATCCGCACGTTTAGCTTTTTTAGAAGTAGCTTCTAATTCTAATACTGTGCCAGCCTTAATTACTGCAGCATCTTGACCGATTGTTACTTTCTTTGTAACGACTGGCATTTGTGTGCCAGCGATTAGGGGTTTGTACTCTAACTTTTGTTCTTCCACGTATGGCATATTATCTGCCCTCCTTATTTCTTATTGCGTGCTTTCATTACACGATCAACAATTTGCATTGTTTTTTCAGAATCATCGATATCCTCGTCAAGCACTTGACCAGGGACCGTGTCAACTTGATTAGATGCATTGTTAGCATCTTGCATTAGTTGTTGTAATTGATTAGTTGGTTGTTCAGGTTGTGGCATATTGAGTAATTCAACAGCTACATCTTGAACAGTAGCGTATGTTTCATATTTAGCGCGATTGATGACTTCAGCTCGTGCTTCGTTATTAATCCCATCAAGGGCTTGTAAACGTGCACGTTCAGCAGCAACGCCCGCATTAAATACTTCATCATATACTTCCGCATAATCAGTACGTAACAATTCAGCAGTTACTTCCATTGGCTCCTCTCCTTTCTCTTCATATTTATCAACAGGCAACCCTTTGAGTACATCCATACTCATAGGTAAACCATTGACAATTAAGTCAGTGCCTTTACGGCATGCAACCATTTGTAAAGACTCGTCAACACTTGTACAAAAGCCTTTTTCTAAAGCGTCCCTTGCAGTCAACCAAGTTTCTTCATCCATCATAGTTGCAATTTCTTCACGAGTTAACCCGGTGCGGGCTTCGTAAATATCGATAAGATTTTCTTTGGTTTTACGTAATGATTCTGCGGCTTTTTCAAAATCGTCAGCTTCGCCAAATACATATGAGCTTGGGTTATGAATCATCATTTCACTACCCAAAGCCATATGAATTTCATCGCCTGCCATTGAAATAATAGAAGCAATGGACGCCGCTAGGCCCTCTATAATAACAGATTTCTTATTTTGTAAAGCTCGCAATCGGTTGTAGATTGCAACGCCCGCCGATACTTCGCCGCCTACAGAATTAACATGTAGAACGATGTTTTGAGCCGGGTCCAGCCCCTGGAGTTGTGATAGTACGTTTGAAACGCCAGTATCTTCGCCCCAATAATCTGTCCCGTTCATGACTACGCCGTAAATATCGACGTCAATCGTCTCCGCTTCCTGAATCAGATTTAGCGGAGTTCGAATTTTGAACTGAAATTTGTTGTCCTTGTTCATTCAACAAGCCTCCTTCATCCATAGATTGGTGTTCACGAATACGTTGTGGTAAGATTTCATTTTCATAATCCATACCGGTAAGCTCTGCGGCTTCCTTAGCACGAGTACTAAATGCATTCTTAACACGAATTTCTGCTGCAGTAGCTTCCTTCTGTGGGTCTAATTGACCTTGAGAAGGTCCGTACCACTCAGCACCTAGCCACGCCTCTCGGATGATTGGATCATCAAAGAAACCCGGTGCATCAATGCGACCTAATAGAATGGCCATCGTAAGCCATTCTTCGTAAATAGGATTGCAAAATTGAGTAATAAATTCGGCGCGTTGCGTTTCAACAGACTTCCAATATTCGAGTAACGCCGCTCTTGATGCGGAGTAACTTTGGCCAAAGTGCTTAACTAAGATTTCATATGGAATTTCTAGCGCCGCACCTACGTGGCTAATGAGCGAAGACGTAAAGTCTGCAAAGCTCGATGGTATTGGCGTTTTTTCCGCCACATTTACCTTCTCGCCTGGTGCTAATACGTTAACTGTGCCATTACCTAATTCGATCGTTTCATCATTTTCGGAATCCACTTGATCATCTTCGTCAATAGCAGTTCCAAGTGACATATCGTCTGGTGCCTCCGATTCAATGAAGATTGCCATCAAGGCATTGACTAATACCTTCATGACTTCTGCATCATTGTACCGGCTAAGTACTTTCAAGTCCTCAATCACCGGGGACAAAATAGGGATGCCCCTCAACTGCCCGCTTCGCTCAATCGTCATAACCTGGATAATATTCCGTCGTCCAGTTTGTGTGCCATACTTCGGAATATATGTGTAGTCATGATCATCATTAAAAGTGTTATACAGCTTATTTAATACGTAGAAGCCAACGGCGGCGCCGTATTTATTGAACTTAACGCCGTGAATTACATCGTTATTCTCATCTTCTTCTCGCCCCATATATTTAGGCGGAGAAGCTATAAGAATCGATTCTACAATCTGCAATCGCAACGGATATGGGTTCTTATCTGTTTGATTAAGCAACAGCGGTAAATTTACAAATGAATCGCCGTACAATAGCTTTTCATAGTACACTAGGGCCTGAATTCCGTAGAAATCAGTCTGTTCACGTGCATCGCAGTGCTTAGCCCACATTGCAAACTCACGTTCGGTCTTACGTTCCCAAGCGTTCTTTTCTTCGAACGTTAGCCCCAACTCCTCATATCGGATATTGGCTTTAAACCTTAGGCCCGGACCAATAACATTGGTTTTATTCGTCTTCAATGCGCCAGCTGCAATTGGTGTACCTTGTTGAAGGTCTACCGACCTTGCCCGTAGCATTCTAAAGTTAGCATCGATATCGTGCCTTGCATCCTGAGAGTTAACCAGGTACCCTTTGGCGCTAGATTTAAAACTATTAGCACCGTGATTAGAATAGCCAGAGTTTGTTTTACTCCCAGAATATTGCGTTGCTTTGTGCCTACTAGCTGCGGTTTTCATAAACTGCTTCTTGCGTTTACTCATATATCCCGCGGAATGACACGATATGCACGACGTCGAGGTCTTTTTTCTAGCCTTGCTACTTCATTGCGCCAAAAGTTGATGCGGTCTTTCACCTCTTGCACATTGGCACGAGTTAACCGACGATTACCAATGGTGTACTCTTTGCCCGTTGCCAATGCTAAATCCGCATCTAGCCACGCCTGTAAATGCTCTTTTGCCTCATATATTGTCCATTCTGCCATCCTTTCACCTCCTTTCACGCATTAAAAAAGCGCCCATGTTGAGCGCTTAGACTTGTGCCATGCATAGATTGGAACATCATGCTTATTAAAGCCTGTGTTTCCACATCCGTGTGGCACAATATCTCCATATGTTTGATGTCATGAGCTGATATATTTAGACCTTGCCTATATTTATATAGAAATTCAGGCATTGCCTTTTCTATTATCAAATATAAATAATAAGGAATTACGTTTCGTGGTTGAATCACTACATATTTAGCGTCAACTTGTTGCGCGGTAGCTAAATATATCAATTCTCCTTTACTAGCAGATACTTGCAAGCAAACACAGCCCGGTGGATATATTTGATTCTTCTTAGGTCTCCCCAGTATATCCGCAACTTCCGTAATTTTAATTTTCTTGTAATTTCTTAACATTACACAAACATCTTTTGAAGTAAATACTTTTTAACATCTTCTATTTTTTTTATCACGGCTTCTTGCTCCTCAACTGTAACAGCACTTTCGGATGATATTAAAAACTCTGTAAATTCTTTTACAAATTCGTCATGCTCTTTCTGCGCGCCAGGATCTGTGCAAACTAGTTGCTTTAACATTTCCGCAATTTCCAATCCTAAAGCACGACTTTCTCTATTAATTTCATTCAAGTCTTTAGCAAGCTGTACCGCATCCGGTATTTCTTCCGGTTCAAAGCTGTCAATATAGCGTGGAATATTCAGATTATAGTCATTGTCTAAAATAGTAGACATGCTAATGTTACTAGAATATCGCTCTATATCGGCCCTGTCCTTGTACGCTTTAATTACTTTTTCCACCTGTTCGGCGGTCATTATATTTTTGTTCTTGTTCTTAACAAAATCTTTTTGTGCATCGATAAATAATACGCCTTTGTTAGCGCGATTTTTCTTAAATACCAATATACACACAGGTATACTTGTATTTGTAAACAGATTAGAAGGTAGTCCTATTACCGCATCAAGTAAATTATCCTCAATCAGCTTACGTCGTATATCGCCCTCTGCCTGTCCTCTGAAAAGCACACCGTGCGGCAGGATAAAGGCAGCTGTGCCAGAAGCATTTAACGAATAAAGTCCGTCAAGTATAAAAGAAAAATCGGCTTTACTCTTTGGGGCTAATTTATAACCTTCAAAACGTGCATCCATTTGTGGAATCCAAGATTGACTATATGGCGGATTGCTAATCACTGTATCATATTTTTTACTCTCTAGCATATCTACTTTAGATACTTGGCCAAAGCCCGATACCGCGGATTCCACTTTATAGTACGCAAGCTCTTCACCAGTAAGAACGTTCTTCTCTACTACTTCCGCGTCGATATTAGCTATTAGTAGATTGAGTAGCATAAAGGCTATCGCATTTTTTGAATACTCTTCGAGCCTTAGTGCCACGGTATTATCCAACTTTACTTTGGCCAAAGATAATCCGCCTATTCCTGCGCACACGTCACGAACATCACCACCAGTGGTAATTCCCGCGATTATATCAAGCACACATTGTGGCGTGTAATCTTGCATATAGTTTTTTCTATCTGCACTATGTTCTTCGAATTCAGCAAGTAAGGCCTCATACGAATAGTAAGGCTGTATCGACTTCAAAAGTACCGAACAGGTATTCGAATTTAGCAATACCTTTGTTAGAGCTGTAGGTATTTCGTGCATTTCACGAATATTTAGTTCTTCCATAATCCTTTGTAGGATTGTCATAATCGTATTCCTCCACCTCTAACACGTCGTCTCGTCCGTTTCTTTGGTGTATCGCCAGCCTTGACTACACGAGCTGTATTCTGGTATGGCGTATAATTCTCTTTACTATTCCGAGCCTCTAATGCATCGAAATTCGGATTCATAATAGCAATGGCAGCTTGATTGTAGTTTCTAATATCGAATGGTTCATTTCTTTTACGCCCTGGTCGCAGCACCCATTGCTCTTTGAAATGGCCATTAACTAATTTAGATACTTTCATCTCTGCCAACAGCCCCTCAAAGTATTTCTTCCCATATCCTTTTTCATGGTCTTTTGGGAAATGGCAATACCTCGGCTGGCCTTTTTCTTGGTTCAAGTCGCTATAAATTTGTTCCTTGCCCGTATCTACGCCGAGCTTAAACAATTTTGTTTTGTACTTTTTCAACTTTGTAGGCAGACCATCAATCAAGTCTTTACCTGCACCGCCTACGCCCTTAATAGGGTAAACGCGCTTATGCCATCTAGTTGAGCAGTACTTATAAACAGACTGAGTCTTACTACCGCCAGAGTCAATGCACGTAACAGATACGCCCCTTCTTCTACCGTCAGCATAAGACCATGTACGATTTAAAATAATGTCGTCTAATTCTTTCCATACGGCGTCATAGGCAGGGTCTCCATATAATCTGAAGTATTGTATACCCCAGCTCTCATAATCTTTCCCCCAGCCGACGATTTCACACTCTAAGCGGTCGTCCTGCGTATCGACACCGCATGTTAAGAGTAGAACGCCGTCCGGTAGCTCCGCTCCGTAGTCTTCTCTACGTTCATAGAGTTCTTCCGATTGCAATGTTTCCGTATCCTCTTCGTAAGGAATACCCATTTCTGTATTAAAGAATGTCTTAACGCCAGCTGTCCCGAGTTTAGTCGCCTCTTCGTATTTATCTTGAAGTTTACTCCAAGACGCCCAGGGCGAGCCAAACGCGTTCATGTGAAAGCTTCGGCAATTGTACTTCTTTAAATTCTCCGGCGCTTCCGCAATCCATTTGCCCTCTCGATACAGTTTCTTCCACTCGAACTCTTCGGATAGTGTTCCGCAATGATCACACGCCAAGTAGTACTTGCCAGTGTCCTCGTCCGCGTGGAATTTATCCCATGACGGATATACATATTCACCACAAGCAGGGCACTTGATATGCCACACCTCTTGCGTACCGCCTAGATACAATTTCTCTATACGGCTGGTACCTTTAGCCAATGGCGTAGATGCGTACACGTGCTTTCGATTGTAGAACGTATTAGTGCGCTTTTCTGCTAGGCTCAAAGGGTCGCCTTCCGTGCCTGCTGATGCTGGATAGCGGTCAATTTCGTCCGCTAGTAATACACGAATTGGCCTGGATGCCAAATCTGCTGGGGCATTCGCGCCTACTAATGTTAGGTACCCTCCTGGAAAGGTCTTATTCAATACCGTATTGCCACTGTCCCGAGATTTTACATCGGCCATTTTATCGTTCAGTACTTTCGTGTCACGAATAAAGGGAGCAATACGAGTTTTAGAGAACTCTTTAGCTATATCTTTTGTAGGCTGCATGAACATAATTGGTGATGGAAAGTAGTCAATAAAATAACCCAACACATTTTTAATGAGCTGGGTTTTACCAATTTGCGAGCCTGTCATGTATACTATTTTCTCAACATCAGGGTCACTCACCGCATCAAGCATTTCCTTTTGGTAAGGTGCCCTATCAGTGGAATACTTCCCCGGTTCGGCGCTATCCTCAGTGGAAAGCACCACGTTGGCGTTGGCCCATTCCGACGCAGTAAACTTTGGCGGTGGCTTTAATACACTGGCCAATCCTTTGAACAGGTTGCATGTGTGTTTCAATCACCCTCACCTGCCTCGTCGTCATCTACGATGATATCATCGGACTCATCGTGGAACATGTTAGGGTCATATTCTGACAATTCTGTCAAGCATTCATTGACTTCATCAAGAAGCGCATCTTGAATGACTAACAGATTCGTCTCACCTAACACTTTGGGTGCTGCTTTTAGTGGCAACGCCTGGAGCTTACTTTTAAAGTTATTCAACATTCGATTCATTACGGCTTTAACTGTATTCGAGCGGTGCAATTCCCCATTCATGATCTTCAGTTTGTTTTCTTCAATCATCCGTTTAGTTCGAGTTAACAAAGTTCGTTCTGCATCATATCCGCCTTCTCGTGCTTTCTTTTCGAGTTTACTTTCTCCGGTTTTATACGCAATAAATGCTTGTACTGTTTTCGCAATATTGTACTGTCCGCGTTTTTCCTTTTCGAATATACCGTCCTCGGTCAACTGCTGAACCCGTCGAGAGCTGATACCGAGCACTTTTGCCACAATTTTAGATGATACTAATTCGTCAACGATTGTTACGTTCGTCACAGTCTCGCCTCCTTTCAAAAGTTGACCTTTTTTGAAGCCGAACAGCAATTCGGAAAAATAACTAACTAGCTATTCCGCGGGGTTCGGATGACCCACGCAAAATATTTTTTGTTTGGAGTACCTTAATGACCCCGGGTATGTCTGAGGTACTAGCCCCCATACATGCCGCCTCGCCAGTGCTGTTTACGTGAATGTTTCATCATATCTTTAGCAAAGGCTTTGGCTTTACAATTACCTTTACTGCCAAGGACAATAGCATTAGCAGTACACTTATTACGTTTGTTATGTAAACAATCTTTAATATGGCAAGTAATATCTGTCATACTATTCTCTCCTTTCTATTGGCAGTCAGATTCTATTTGTAGGCTTAATCAATATCACCATAGGATGGTAGTAATTTGTTATAGTTAAGTACTCAAGGAAATCTCTTACATTATGTATTGGTTGTAGTTAAACAAGGCTATTATATTTTATGTCCAAGCATCTCAAAGGCGTCGCGAATTTATTTTGGTATAGTTTGTTATTTGAAAGGATTACATTTGCATTACGAATAGGTACCCCCTATGATGATATTGATTAAACCTGCATAATACAAAAGGACGCCAAGTACATCTGGCGTCCTTTTCTTATTCACTTCCTGTGAAGTTTCCCAACTTTCACACCTACAGTATACCACATGTCGATGTATCGTTTTGTATCGTTTTGTATTGTCCACGCTATTTCAATCTAGCACGTATACGTCCTACCTCTACCAGGGCCCTATCGTGTAGCTCGCCGCGTACTCTTGCCTCGCTATAGAATAAGATACCGGCTAGCTCTTTCCAGCTCTTCCCTTGTACATATCGCTCAGTCAGTAGGACCGCCAACTCATTCGGCCGTACTTGGCTAATCACCCAACGGACTTCTGCTTTAATGGCTTTTAACCTTTCTATTTCCTTTCGTTGCAATTCAACACATTGCTCGATACCAGCTACTATACCGGATAAATCGCCGCAATGCCCGCCCGATACCCTATCCTTGCTGTAGTCCGTGGCGGACAACGTGTCCGCCTTACGTTCTATCTGTGCCTCAATATCACGCTTAATTGAATCTATGCGGTCATCAATTCGTAATATTTGTTGCATGTACTCTTTATCGGTCACTCTTCCGCCCCCCTTGCAATATCTCCATATCTCGTATAGCTTATACTGGTCCTCGTGCTTACTACTCACTGTCCATGGACTTTTACCTTCAGCATACACAAGCGCCTTACCGGTACCGCCCCATACATCATCAATACGATAGAAGTGCCTATGATACCAATGTTTGTTATCATTCGATACTAACACACAGTCACCTTGTTTAAACCGTTTCATTCCCCATTACCTCGTTGATGTATCTATCCAAATACCATCGTGCTTTTTTTAAGTCTTCGAGTTTATCGCCCTTGTATCCAGCACGTGCGATATATTTGATAACATTACCTAGATGGTACGGAAGTTGTTGATCTTCGATAAAATCAATTACCTCAATCTTACCCCTTGTATAGTGTGATGGATGATTCACGGCATCGTGCTCAATGTTTCCATACATCTTATCCTTATCTTCAACAGTTGGCACATACACAGTTAACTTTTTACTGTCTTCCTTCTGTCTATTTACTGTCTCGTTACTGTCTACTGTAATCATTTTTGCTTCCTCCTCAACTTCCTTCTTGGATTTATGACAGAATTTAATTGCACAATCAGGGCAATATTTACGTGGCCTGCCCTGTGGCTTTCTAAGATATTCAAACGGCTCTCCGCAACCTTCGCACTCTCTAACTTCTAATTTAGTACCGGTCGGCGGAGGCGTCATAACTTCCATGCACTCCGGGCAATAGTCTTCTGAAGTTTTAACCGTAAACTTCGTGCCACACTTTCTACATTTTTTTTGCATAACGTTTTACTCCTTGTACAACTCCTTACGATATTTGATAGCTTCGAGTAGTGCATCTTGCCCTACTTCCTTGCGCTCCAAAGCTTTCATCACTTGCTCATCCATCGTCCCTTTTGTTACTAGATGATGGATAATGACTGGTTGCGTTTGGCCTTGCCTGTGTAGTCGTGCGTTAGCTTGTTGATATTGTTCTAGGCTCCAAGTTAGCCCATACCACACGATGATGTTACCACCTGCTTGTAAGTTCAAACCGTATCCAGCCGACGCGGGATGGGCCAGTAACATTTGAATGTTTCCTTTGTTCCACTCAGCTACATCATCGTCGGTCTTTAATTCAACCGCTTTCGGAAAGGCTTCTTTAATCGCTTGTAGGTCATGTTTAAAATTGTAGAAAACTAACATCGGTTTTCCCTCATTTGTTTCTACCAATTCTTTCAAGCGCTCAACCTTCTCATTGTGGACGATAATTGTTTCACCTTCATCGGTATAGATAGCCCCATTGGCCAGTTGTAATAATTTACCGGCCAAGGATGCTGCATTGAGTGCACTTACATCGTCATCATCAACCAAGCTTAAGACATGATCGCGTTCCATTTCTTTGTAAAGCGCCCATTCTTTGGGATTCATCTCTACCGTGATGACATTTTCAATACGTTCTGGAAGATTAAGATAATCCTTCGCTTTTAAACTCATACAAATATCTTGTATCTTATAGAATATCGCTGTATCTCCGCCAGGCAGCAACCGATAGCTATACACGATATGCCCATTTGTTTTATCTGGTTTAAAATAGCGATTGCGGTACTCTGTAATTGTTTTACCCAATCGGTCTCCGCCATCTAGCAAGTACATCTGCGCCCACACATCCATTAATGTATTTGGTGCCGGTGTGCCTGTTAGAATCACTACCCGTTTGAAGAAAGGCCTCATCTTACGCATAGCCTTAAACCGTTTGGCTTGCGGATTCTTAAACGATGAACTTTCATCGATAACAAGCATGTCAAAAGGGAACGTCTTCTTACGATAGTACTCATACAGCCATTGCACGTTCTCACGATTCATCACATAGATATCAGAATCACTTTCAAGTGCTTTGATGCGGTCCTTTTCAGGACCTAGCACAGATGCTATTTTCAAATAGCTTGTTTCATTCCATTTGTTAGCCTCTTGCACCCAAGTCGATTCTGCTACTTTTTTAGGTGCGATAAGAAGCACTTTTTTAATATCGAATTGGTCATACATTAGCTGCTCGATAGCGATTAGTGTAGAAATTGTCTTGCCTAAGCCCATATCAAGTAACAGCCCATAATGTGTATGGTCAATGATTCTTTGAATTGCTATCTTTTGATAATCGTGTGGATGAAAGTTCATGAATCGCCCTTCTTATATCATCAACAAACAATGCAGCCCCTAATTTACCAGTAACTACGGAAACGCTGGCGCCCAGCTTTCGCATCCGTTCTATCTGCACGCGTTGATTAGGCCTTAATCGCCCTTTCTCGTCTTTTAGTTCAGCGAACACGACTAGGCCACCCGGTAAGATTACAATCCGATCCGGCACCCCATCATTTCCTGGTGATACGAATTTCATATATATGCACCCCAGATTTTTGAGTTGATTTCCCAACCAACGCTCGATGTCTTTTTCCATTCTCTCACTCCATTCTCAATAAATAATCGGCAACAGGCCTCAGCCTATATAAAATCTGGCTTCATCGGGGTTGTGTTGCCGATGTTTTGTTTTTTTTCTCATATATATATATACGCGTATTTGCGTTTTTTGCGTGTATACGTATACAAGCACTTATTCATATATTTATTATTTTTAATTAATAGTAAATAATAGAAAACATCGGCAACAAATTGCAATTAAGATAGACAACAACTACACAACACGTGTTGCCGATTTTGTTGCCACACGTGTTGCCGTTGCCGATTATTTTCGCTATATCAAAACATATCGATGTATAGGCTTGTATAAAAACTATTTCGATGTATTTCGATACTTAAAAATTAGCTAATCGGCAACAAAAATCGGCAACACGATTATTTACGATTTTTAACTATCATTTTTGCCTTATTTTGGAGTGTACTGTCCTCCCTTATAAACGCTCTTTGCACGCCATACATCTTCCCAAATCGCATTTTACCAACGCTCTTTGAATAAGGGCTCCACCCTTTTATGGATTGCAAGATATCAATGATTTCTCTCGCCTTTGCGTTCTGCAGGTTCTTCCTGTCCCCCTCCATCACTTCACACCATATCTCAAGGGCACACACCCGCTCCCGCTGCACTGAACCACAATGATCGTCATCGCCATAGTTCCTGATATAATCGCGTCTATCAAAGATATCTAGCGACTCCCAATCTTCAGGAAGTAGCATTTCGAGGTATTCTTCAATGAGTCCTACGAGTTCACCACCTTCAGTGTGTGATAATTGGATTCTTAAGGCTTCTTCCTCAAGGTCCCCCTCGAGTACTAACGATTCGCCGTTAGACCAGTAATAGTAAGCCTCCGCCCATAATTGGTCGATGTCATCTTGCGTTATGTCCCAGGCGTTTTTCGTCTTACGAGCTTTGTCGCCTGTGATTGGCCAGAATCGGCGGTTACCAGTACGGTCTTTAAGGAACATCAAATTATTAGTGGAACCAGCAAATACACACTGGCGAGGGTACTCTTCGGTACGCCTGCCATACGGTGAGCGGAACCTGTCAGAGGTACGGCTGATAAAGGCCTTTACAATTTCATTATCATTCTTGTAAGTAGGTGCCAGTTCCGCGAGTTCATTAATCCATGAACCCTGAATTTGTTCGAGGGCATCTTTTGTCTTGATATCCACTAAAGAGTTATTAAACCATTTACGGCCTAAGCGTTCTAAGATAAGGGATTTCCCTAAGCCTTGCGCGCCGTATAATACGATAGCCGTATCAAACTTGATACCGGGCACCATGACACGTGCTACAGCGCCGCACATCCATTTACGAGTAACGGCCCTAATATATTCGGTATCTTCGGCACCAATGTAGTCGATGAAAAGGGTATCAACTCTACATTTACCGTCCCAGGTTAAACCAGTTAAATACTCACGTACAGGATGGAATTTGTTGGTTTGCGTGACTTCCTGTAAGGCATCATCGATAATGCCTTTACCTTTGATAAGGTATTTTGTAGCAAAGTAATTACGTAGACACGCATCGTCTGTATCCGTCCAGTAAGGAGTTTCGTCCTTACCACGCCACGGCAAATCGTCAATTACGACTAATCGGTGTGCGAATTCGTCAAGACGGATTTTACCTTTTAACACCGGGTCGTATTTTAGAACAATTAAGCAGTTGAACACTTCAGACTCTGGTGTACCTCGTCGGTCACGTTTGAGCTTTTCGAGGAAGTCTTCTTCCTCATCCGTGATATCATCAAATTCCATATCCGCCATACGCTCTTTGTCGAGCAGAACAGGTGCGGCGCCATCTTTGTTGACAAAGTCAAGCATTGCCTTGTAGCTCGGTAAGTCTGTTACTTTGGTGCGCGGATCCGCGTCGGTATCTTCGGCACCAAATAAGTGAATTCGTACTAGGTCAAAGGCATTGACGAGCTTACCGCTGATAGGGTCAGTTGCATGATTCGAATAAGCAAATGTGTCATTATCGTAAATAACTAGACCTGCTACTGAGCTGCCTTCGGTATACGTGTAACGGTCTTCGTGCTGCGTCGGTGCATAGACATTTGGTAGAAACTTATGTATCGCTTCCGTGATACTATAGCTCCTACAAAAGGCGCCAAGTAATCCTTTTTTCTCTAATGGGTTACCTTGCTTTTTAGCCGCATCAAGTCTGATTTGAGATTCTTTACTTGATGTTGGCCAAAGGCTCGTATCACGCCAGTCTCTGTAGGTACTCAAATACGTATCGACTGAAATAAGATTCCCCTCATTATGTTGGTATACATACGCAACATCTTTAGGGCAACTTGGCCAATACATAAGGCGCTCCGCTTGATGCGTTGAGGAATCGAAGGATTCAATACCAATATCATCAGCAATGCGTCTTGATACAGCCTGGTACTCATCAGGAGTCATCACTCTATCGGTAGGAATGATGATGCGGTATCGGGGATTGTCAGGGGTATGGCTGTGCGTACTGTATAGCACGTATTCCATATCGCCTAGTTCCAAATCAAGGTTTGAAATAAAATCCTCGCCAGGTGAATCCGCATCAAGAGTAATCAAGTACCTTTCTTTAACAGAGCCTCTTACTCGTCTACCATTATTGGGGATATAACCACCTACGAAACCGCCTACATCTTTCCGCCGGCCCTTTTCGTCCTTAGGCATTTTAACGTATTCAGCAGCCGTTTCATTAGTGACTGTTGGCGTGGATAATTTGTTGGCCAACGCACTCCAAGTCATTTTCTGAGACTTCCAGCTACGGGCGGAGCGATTTCTGCCCGTAGCTATGATGATATTTGTATCCATATTACATCGCTCCCCCCTTCGCAAATTGGATGTCTCTTATAAATTGGGGTACTTGTAATTTATGCTTTTTAACCCATTGGCATACAGCATAATTGACATCGTGGTTATCGCTAACACATCTGTTATTTTTTAACTTAGCCTGGTGTATTTCAACAAAGTTATCTGTATCCTTGTTAGGATTAACTTCAATACATGCAACGGGCTTGTCACTTTTATAGACGCCTACTATAGCACACGTTCCAGCTTTTACCTTATCGACATAAGTACCAACACAATTATTCAATTGCACGCCTAATCGGATGATGCCGTGCGTTGACTTGATCACATTGAAAGTTAGCCCTTCAACTGAATCTGCTAACTTTTTATGGCGTAAGCTCTGTTGCACTGGTAAGTTTTCGGCTTCTTCAAATTTAGATAAGCACACAATCTCGTCATGCAGGTCTTTAATTTGAATTCGTTTAGCCCAAACTTCTTTTTTCTTGTTTCTTGATAATCTAAGATACATATCAGCTGTATCTTTAATTTCAGAATAGGAATCGGCGTTTTTAATGAACAGTAGCGTACGCCGCTCACCGTATTGGTGCATCATGATAGATAGGAACTTTGTAAACATAAGCAAGGCCTGTTCGCTATTCCATATTGGCCACGATTGAATATATCCTGTCCCCCCACCTTCCTCTGCTACGAGGTCTGTAAAGGCCTTTTGATAATCCATGCTTTTGAATATCTTGCTGGCCGTCTTAATTACTTTCACATAAAAGAAAGGACGTATTGACAGTAATCTTCGAACCCAGCGCTTATCCGGCAATTCATAAAGCTGTATTAGTGCTTTAATAAATGGTGTGCCGGTACTTGTTAAGTCGGTAATATTTGAAGTACTCACCTTATCAGATCCGAAAGGTCTAAAATAGGTGTCATAGTCTTTAACTAGGGTATCGTTAAGAGCGGGCGCATCCGGTGCGTGCATTTTCCATATTAGGTTATGGAGCAAATTATCAAGGGCCCCATATTTGGCCGATAATAAAACACCCTGCCTAATAGACTTAACTTTGTAGCCTACTTTCTTAGATAACTTAGTAAAGTAGGCGTCCTTTAGCACTTTAGCAAAAGTCTTTAGTTCGTTTTTATGTTCGGCTAATCGACAATTTGGAGTCGCTACAAGCCAGCGCAAGGGCAATGATTTGGAGTAAAAGCTCGATATATTAGGTTCGATTTCAGATACTATATCGGCACGAGTACGCTTCTTTTGAACCAGGAATACTTTCCCCTGCTTAAAATCAAACCGTACTATATCAACAAGAGGAGGCTTGTATCCAGGGTAAATCGACTGCATATCGTTATCAACGTATACGGTGTGGTAGTCGAATTTAACGTCTAATATTGATCCTCTATCGATGATTGAAAGTTCGATATCAAGTGGAATGTTGTCATTACTCGAAACCTCAGCAACACAATCACCATCGAGGCCTCTAGTACAGATGAGTTCGCCACATTGTGGGCAATAAAACTCATTTGACATATACGGGTCTACGATTCTACCCATCCCCGAAGATACAGAAGGCCACAAGCAGGCAAATGATTGCCCGCAATCTACGTGGTAATGTACAGCAGGTGACCAAGAGTTCACTTGCTTGCGCCGTACTAGGTCATACAGCTTTTTGACTGACAAACTAAATAATACCTTCATAAGGCGCTAACCTCTTTCTTATAACAAATCGTCTAAATCGTCTTCTTCTGCAGGTGCTTCATCAACTACAGGCAATGTTTCTTCTACTGGTTCTTTCTTCTTAGTAGTACGTTTACGCTTTGGCTTTTCTTCGGCTTTCGGTTCTTCTGTAACCGTAGGCTCTTCTACCTTTGGAGTTTCCTCAGTCTTAGGGGCCTCTGCTTTCTTGCCGTTTAATACTTTAAGGCCCAAATCACAAGCAGCAATACAGCCTTCGCAGTACGCCATAGCGGAGTCTTTACGTTCGCTAGCAGGTGCGTTTTTTACTAATTCGTATAAGCTATCAATGACTTCGCGTTGTTGTTTAATTTGTTCTTTGTTAATCATAATGACTTCCTCCTAGTCTTTCATATAATACGGGTTTTCAAACCCAGCTGCGTTTAATAGGAGGCCCTCATTCCAGGGCTCAGGTTTACACATAATATCTATTACTTCTTCTAAACTGCCTTCGCCTATTGGCGCTTCGATAACCACTTCGTCGTGGATATGGGCTACAATCTTGTATCCAGCTTTTGCCAGTCTTAACATTGATGCGGCCAAGCACTCCCTTGCAACGGCCTGCACGATGTTTTCGACGAGCTTCCCTCCGTAGGTTTCAACTCGTCCCCATGTATTCTTAACCTGATCCATGCCGTCATACTCAATCGATTCACTCCCAAACCGATTGAGCCCTATTCTAGGCCTCGCGTAAGCAAGTCTACGTCCGGAGGGTAACTCGATAAACATAAACCCTTTCGATTTAAAGAATCGAATATTACCTTGTCTAATTCGTACGGGTTCGCCAGTCTTTACGACTTTCTTGGCTGCAGTATCCGCATCCTTCCAAAATCTCGTAATGCGTGGACTAGCTCGTCGCCAAGCTTCGATGATACCTGGAAGTTCTGATTCTGGTATTTCTCCTTTTGAGTCCATCGATTTCATGGCGCCTACACCGCCGCCATACCCTAGTGCTAATTCGGCTACCTTGCCTTTTTGTCTAAGGTGTCCGTTAACTCCGTGCTTCTCGACTGGTACGTGGAACATGCTAGATGCGGATGCGCAATATATGTCGCCACCTTGGGCAAATACCTCTTGTCGCCACTGCTCATGCGCGAGCCACGCAATCACACGTGCTTCAATAGCGCTAAAGTCAGCTACAATAAAGCGGTGCCCCTCTTCTGCCACCAAAGCGGTACGAATGAGCTGCTTGATCACGTCGCCAGGGTTACCATATAGAAGGTCTAGCAATTCTACATCCCTGCTTTTAAGAACGTCCCGAGCTGTATCTAAATCTTCTAGGTAGTTACGTGGGAGGTTCTGTAGTTGCACTACACGCCCCGCCCATCGTCCGCTTCTCATAGCGCCGTAAAACTGAAGCATGCCGTGGATATGCCCATCGGAACATACTGCATTTTTCATGGCCAAATACTTTTTAATTGAAGAGTTGCCCAGGACTTGACGGTTCTTCAGCACAGTACGCACATCGGAAGGAATATCCTGTGCCAGTAGATTTGATACATCATCCTTTCGCATCGTCTCGACTTCATAGCCAAGGCGATTTGATAACCAATCCTTAAGTTGCAACGTACTATTGGGATTATCTAGCCCTGTTAGTCGTGCCGATGATACGGTAGCCTTTTCTACGATTTCGTCGTTACATTGAAGAGCCGCATCAACGAGGTCCATATCTACCCTTACGCCTCTCCAGTTGATGTCTTGATCTAGCAGCCAATACTCATGTTCAATGGCAGGCGGTTTCAATGAAAGCAGGCGTTTACGAATGGCCTTTTCTACCACTACGTCCTGCCGATTGTATTCAATAAATTCGGCCCATTTGTCTGGCGCATCCTCAGGCATATTCCGTGTCTTAGGATTTGTCTTCGTAGGCTTACGCGGAACGGAGAAGAATTGAATTAGGCGTTTACCTCGTGAATCCTTAGCTTCTCCTAATTTCAAAGCCTTAGACACATTATCAAGGCTTGCCGGTAGACTGCAGTATAATGCCAACACAGAGGTACATTCCCAATTTGTGTAGTCCGCATCAGGGAAGTACTTTTTTAGGCATAGCATTTCAAATGCTGCATTGAACGCGGTCTTTGTAATTTCCTTATTATACAAAGCGTCCACCACCCTTTCGGGCAGTGGATTCTTTGTCATATCAATTACTTCGACAGGTTCGTTATCAAAGCTATAGGCAAAGAGCAGTATTTCAAATGTTGTATCGTCAACGTATCGCTGTGCCCCATATTTAATAGGGCAGGCGCAATAGGTTTCCACATCAATACTGAGCTCCATAATTACCCCCTTAGATTAAATCGTCGTCATCATCTAGGTCGCCTAAATCATCATCGCCAAAGTCATTAGCAGATACATGTACACCGCCAAGGCGCTCGCCATCTTTAACTTTACGGATGCCGTTTAGGCCAAAGCCTACACCTTTTTTGCCATTGAAGTTATAGGCAAAAACGGAAAGTGCGACCTGCGCATATACACCAGAATAGATTTCTTCTTCGATGTCGAAGGCATCCATTTTGATTTTGTCACGAGTAAATACGATAGGTTGCTTATCGCTGTTAGCGTTAATGAAGAATTTACCAGCATAGGTTTCCGGTTGGTCCGCTACTGCTTCGTCTGTATCGCCATCACGTAAGTTCAATTTAAGGTAAGCTGCTTTGCCTTCCACTTTAGCAACTGCTTTTGGATCTGCTTTGAGTTCTTCAATCGCACGTTCAAATGCTTTGATGGTCTTTTTATCTGTTTTATCAATAATGATTTGAGAGCTGTATTTTGCTTTGCCATCATCGTTTTTACGAGGTTGCGCAATATTTGCATAAGAAAGTCTTACTACACCAGTTGTCAATTTAGCCATTTGTCTGTCTCCTTATTTCTTAAATGGGTTATGTTCATAGTCAAACCCTATTACTGTGTTAAATAAATTATCTAATTCGTCTTCGATATCAGACCTTTCGTCATCTAGTTGAATCCACTCATCGTCTTCTTCCCAAGAATATTTCGAAAGGTCTAATTCGGTCTTATAATAATCCTCTATCGCCTCACACTTAGCATCTACTGCGCAATAGCGAACGTGTAAGCTAGTGGCATAGGCAATAGTAATTTGGTAGAGCTCGTCGAGGTAATGCCCCCGTTCATGGAGCTCTTTTGCGATAGCTCGTACAGAGGTCATTTTTCAACCTCTGTCATTAGCTTCGCTACTAATGCTTCTAACTTAGAGATACGGCTTTGGGCATCCTTGGCTTCCGCTACGTAATCGCTACCTTTACCAAATTTGAAAGATGCGCTCACGTTGTACATATTTTCACTTCCGAAAGTTCCTGCAATGCCTAGCAATATTTTTTCATTAGGTCTGTAGTACAAACCTAATGCTACTGCATTTGCATTGTTGAAATGGCCATATGCAATAGATGCGCTGAATTTATCATCTTTGTTGAATTCCATAGGATGTAGTCCAGCTAATGCAGCCGCACCTGCACCTACTTTATTTACTCGGCCCTCTAATCGGCTAATATCTGATTTTAAATTCGTTAAAGCGTTATGTGTTTGATGCTCCAGTACATCAATTCGTTGCTCGTGATTTGCTAAGATACGATTGTGTGCATCCATATCTTCACTCATTGTATTAATGGCATCATATGCAGCATGTAGCTGTGATCCATTTACTGCATCAGTTGAAGATGCATCCACTCTTCCTGCTGCAACGTTCTGAATTTGTCGAACATAATGTTTTACGCCACCATATCCTGCACGGTCTTTACTACCAACGCTTACTACTGATGTTGCATCTGTACCAGCAAATACATATGTTGTATTATTTACCTTCGCTTGTAGTTGATTAACTGCATCATCTGTTACACTATTCGTTCCTAGTGCAACGCTATTTGCCTTATCTGCGATTGTATTGTTTCCGAATGCGAGTGCATCAGTAGCTAATGCTTTGGCGTGTGTGCCAAATACGAGAGCACCTTGGCCAGTTGTTTCGGAGTTAGATCCGAATACAAGCTGTTCTTTTTGGGAACCAATTTTGTTATTGTAACCTACTACGACGGACTGGCCACCTGCTACGGTGCCATTGTTAGCACCGATTGCCACGGAGTTTTCACCAGTCACATTATTGGAACGGCCAAAGGCCACACTAGATTCTCCAGATACGAATGCACCGTTGCCGATAGCGACGCTATCATATGATGCAGTTCGTGCCTGGTTACCAATGGCGATGGTGTACTCCACTAAGCTTTCAGCGTGAGAGCCGAATGCGAAGCTATTACGTCCTGCTGCAGTAGCATTATTGCCACCAGCAAAGCCGTTTTCACCTGTTACCGTATTGTTAGTACCAAACGCCAACGCATTATTTGCGTTGATGTTGTTTTGGAATCCCCATACCGCGGAGCTAGTAGATGTTGCGGAGATGGTGTTATCGGTACCACCTACCGTATTATTGCTAGTTGCGCCGGCTACATTGACAGCTAGCGCAGAAATCGCGAGTACCGCTGTTACTGTTTTATTCATATGTCATACCTCATCATCAAATTCATTCATCAATGTTTCAACTGTATTAATTGCTGGGCGTTTATCGCTTTCCGGTACAAGTGTAGGCTTGCCTTCCGGTTTGTCGATGTACGCTTCTAGGTATTCGGCAACGCCTTTTTTACCAAGAACCTTTTGCAGATTCGTGATGCCTTCGAGTTCTCGAGGCTTAAAGATATCTTCTTCCTTGTAGCCGTTATCGAGTAATGTTCTAGCAGCGGCTTCCGGATCTGTTATGGTACGTCTTGATGTACCTTCCACTAATTTATACCCAGGCCATTGCTTTTCACCGGATAAGGCTTTCTCGTAGGCGAAGTCGTAAACGCCTTTAATCCATTTCGTGATTAAATCTTTCATCGCCAGGATGTCAGATACTTCGCTGTCCGTGAGTAATTGATTCAACTTGCCTCCATCTTTATAAAAGGCTGTAAGACAAGTATCAGCCAATGCCCGACAGGTGTGCCGTGCTTTACAGAAGTTACAGTAATCACAAGGCGTACAACTGCCCTCGCCGTTAAAGGCACGTTGTGCAATTGGTTTGATTTCTTCACCCCAATCGAGCAAGTCCTCAAGTGTCATTTCATCGGTAGATACGCTGTCCAGTCTTGGCTGAACAATGGTCATACGGATCGTTTTTACATCATACAAGAATTCGTTAACGTCGTAAGCACCTAATGCGTAGAGCCGCATTTGCGTATTTTCGATGGCACTGACAGGAACGCCTTTGCCGTATTTCAGGTCAATCACTTCCAGGATGCCATCTGCTACGATTACCATGTCACCGGTGCCAAAGCCTTCTGGTACCCAACGAGAGAAGTCGAGCCTTGCTTCAATCATAGCTTCCGCATCAGAGGAACGGGCGCGAGCCTCGTTCACCTTTTCTTCGCAGATATCTACATATCGGTTAACGGCTTCTACCATTTCAGTAGAGTAGTCGTCTAGCTTAGGCGCTTTTTTGCCCTCCAGCTTATGGCGCAGGATTGATTCAGCCAGGTCATGCGCTACCGTACCTTCTGCAGCATACGGCGATTGCTCATCAGGGAACATCGCTTCCAGTCTTGCTGAAGGAGTACATACTAGCCACCTGGCGCTACTGGATGCTCCCAGTAAAGCGTGTTTCTTAGCCACGACTAGCCACCCATTCCATAATTTGAATACGTTGTTCATCGGTAGCGGATGTTACCTTTTCAGCACCGATGCTATCTAAGAAGGCTTTGAATTCGCCTTTTGCTTTCGTTTTATCAGTAGCTTTTGCCATTACGTCTTTCACTGCTTCACGAGTTGCTTCAAGGCTTGGCACTTCTTTCTTAGCTGGTTCTTCCGCTTTAGGTTCCTCAGTTTTAGGAGTTTCTACTTTAGCAGGTTCTTCTACTTTAGGCTTTTCCTTCTTAGCAGGTTCCGCATTAACTGGTTTAATATCATTAGTTGTCCAGTTTTCTACTTCTTTAACAGGGGCGCCTACGATAGCTCGGTATAGGTCTTTGATTTCTTGATTTAATTCATTAGCGGTTTCTACTGTGATTTTTAACTCGATCATTGTTTTGTTTCCTTTCGGTTTAACTATGTGATATACTTTAAATGGATATTTTTCTATGTGCCCTTTACGCATTGCCGTGCGTGAGGGCATTTTTTTTGTGCCTAGGCATTCGTCAGGGCACGTTGTACAATCTTGCAATTTAACCACCTCCTTATACGCATTTAAGAATCATGCGAATCTCTTGTCCTACTAGAAGTCTATCCTTGAACGTGTCTTGTGTTCGAAAATCCTCCATGTAGACCTCAAGCATTTCTCGATATATTTGAGCCTTAAATGTTTCAGGGGTGTCTACTACCTCCCGATACGGTTTAAGGATTTTAACAGGTGAACCAAAGGTGTAATCGATAAACCCTCGTATCTTTAATTTTGCTTTGATGTTTCGGACTTTATCATTAGACCATCCTAGCAAAGCCATTACTTCTTCATTTGTCTGTACACCACTATCGTTGTAGGCGTTGTACAGAATTTCTTGATCTGTCATATTTCTGTCTCCTCTGTTTTATGGTCTGGTGTATTTCTTTACATTTTTTACATACGGCGCGCGGTGCGCCTGTCGTAAAGTTCCAATAATGGTAGGGGCCTTTTAGCCTCTTATTGCATCTTGTGCAGCGCTGAGTTCTCATACGTAATGCCCTTAAAATCTATAACTCTGTACCTGACGGCTACGCATTAATTTACGGCGCAATCGTCTGACCTCAATTCTGTAATCAGATACCATCCAAGCCATGACGCCACATGCCACTTGAAACAACGCTTGTGCAAAGCCAATGCGGTCAAGATCTAAACTGCCTACCGTACCAATTATCATCAATAGGCCGATTCCTTTAAGCATCCCGTTCATACAATGTGCGCCTCCTTAAATGCTTCATTAATTTTTTCTTCTGGCCAGCCTAGCGTGTTGGCCAAGTAAAAACGGAACCCTTCTCTATCAATTGAAAAGGTGCGCCCTTTTTTGCCTTCCGTTTGCCAGCACTGCGCAAAGGGGAACTTATCTCTCGCGATGCATTCACGTATCGCGGTCATGGTTCTTCCCAATACCGTGGCCATCTGGCAAACGGCAATTGTTTTAGTGATCATAAGTAACTCCTTCCTACCATCGATAAGCGGTGATTGCTGCCACTATGATGATAAAAACACTAACAGCCGCCGATAGACTTAGCGTTAGCATCCAAAGACAAATGCTTATAACAGCTTCTATATCACGCTTTTGCATTGTACCCACCTCCTAGTTGTGCCGACGAGCATATACGACTACGATGGCATTTACGATGTATCGTGCATCTGAAAGCATATCGTGAGATATGTTTGAAATCTTAGAAATGCCTAATGCCATACTAATCGTTTTCTTACATTGGATTTCAAAGTTAGAAGAAACCAACATAGTGCGATTTCGATTGTATCCTTTGGTGCAAGGTATACCGTACCTTTCTGCCACATCGTGGATATACGCTGTTAATATTTCGTGCGCACTAGATTGGGCAATTGTTTCAAGATAAGCTACACGTTCTTCCAGTTGCTTAATTCGTATTTCACTGTTCATCTGTTTTGCCCCATTTCTGTTTTAGTTATTTTCTATCAAATCCAGGATTATAGTAGTCCGTTTCCCAGAAATCATTGGACTCGTCCTGACTGACTCCAAGTGCATCACAAATAGCGACAATCGTTGCCATTTGTACTGATTTACCTTCAAGAGCACGATTTAACGTATCTCTTGAAATCTCCGCCGCCCGAATTAGGTCAGCTTTTGACATATTAAGTTCTTGCATACGTTCGCGAATCGCTTCGCCGTACATTCTTGTTGTAAATTCTTTTTGTTTCATCGTGTTTTTCCTTTCTATTGTGTTTATATTTATTCTTTTTTATATCATTATTTGTAGAATTTAATTCTACATTTTGGCAAAAAAAATGAGATCTCTATCATCGCTGGACAATCTTAGTTCATCGCACAGTACAGATATCTCACTGACTTTGAATTCATTAACACCGTCCGACTTAAGTTTAAGACCCTGAGGAGTAATTCCTAATTTTTTCGCCAACACTTTCTTTTTTATACCGGATTGATTTAATCGGGTATTAAAAAGCTCTGCATTAAAAGACACATTTATTCACCTCCTTTTCTGTTTCCATACTTTCTACAATCAATGATATATTGTTTCCTCTAATATGTCAACTATTTTTACACAAATATTTAATTTTTGTTGAATTTAACGCACTATATATATTATACTAATTATAGGAGGACATAATCATGAATAAATCCATTCACGACAGAATAAGAGAGCGCAGAATTGAGCTAGGTTTATCACAAGATCAATTGGCTGCAAAGATGGGATATAAATCAAGATCATCGATAAATAAAATAGAGTCAGGCCAAGCGGACATAGCTCGTAATAAATTAGAGCAATTAGCAGAGGCACTTCTAACTACTCCCGCATATTTAATGGGATGGGAAGAGCCAAAATCTAAGCAGAGCCCAGACTTTCAACCTGTATCCAACGAACCAGCGCCTACGAATACAGCTGTAGATAATATAGGCATAATGAAATCTAATTCTCCTCTACAATTTGTAGTTGCAGATAATTCATTTTTTCCTACAATTTCCATGAATGATACTGTTTCTGTTGATACGCTAAGACAGGCTAATCCAAATAAGTCTATTCTAGCCGTTCAAGCGACGGGCGCTAGCGGAGAGATTTTAGGGCCGTATGTAGTTTTAAGATTTTTCTTCTATACACCTACGGGAATTGTAATATATTCCCCTAACCCGCAATTTCAACAAGTATTTTATAGCTACCAATATCTTAAGGACGCGCATCCAATTATTGGGGTTGTAACTGCTATAATGTTTAATCAAGAAAACATTTAAGGGCTCAAATTGTAGCATATATAAAAAGAAAGGTTTAATACATATGCAGAAAGAAGTTATTGGAAGTAAAGGTGATATTTACACCATAGAAATCACAGAAAATCCGTTTTCGATTCATTGTAACTGTAAAGCGGGTAGTATGGGAATGTTGTGCAAACATACTTTAAATCTATTATTATCTGATGATATTTCTGCTCTTCTGCCTAAAGATATTAAAATTGCCTATGAGAATTACATATCTACACAGCAAGAAGTCGAAATAGCAAAGAAAGCTTCGGACAAAGCCAAAAAGAAGTTAGGGAAGTTATTACTGAAATAACGTTTTACACAGGGAAGTTGTACAGATTTGTTAACTTTCGCCACTTGGCGTTAGTATATATTTTTTAAAAAGGGAGATTTTAAAAATGACTAAGAAAAAAGGACTCTTATTAGCTGTTGTTGTATTTATCGGTTTATCCTACGCCTGCGGTCACGATTCTAACCAAAGCTCAGAATCCAAGCCAAGTACATCTCAAACGCAAGAAGCGAAGGCCCCATCAAAATCGGAAGTGGCTTATGATAAATTTGTAAACATTCCTATGGGTTCTTCCTACGAACAAGTAAAAGAGGCGTTAGGCGTAGACGGCAAGCTAACTCATGAAAATGTGGTTGCGGATATAAAAACACAATCCTATGACTTTGTAGTCGATAATGCCCACATGGCAATGATGTTTCAAAACGGTGCGCTCAATAGTAAATCTATTGCAAGCCTATCCTTCTTAAAACCAAGTGGCACCAAGATCACCTTAGAGCAGTTTAATCAAATTCAAACAGGCATGACGTACGATCAAGTAAAACAAATTTTAGGAAGTGAAGGTCGTCTATCTACGCAAACAGAAATTATGGGCGTGCAATCCTCTCTTTATACTTGGATGAATTCCGGTGGCTCTAATATTGTTATTACCTTCGGCGGAGATGGCACCGTAGACAGCAAAACGCAAATGGGCTTGAAGTAGTATACTCTGCCCGCGCGTGATATACTATAGATACCAGTACCCATCCACGCTTCAGGGTTTAACGACTACAGCGCACCAGGATGGGTCTTTTTGTTAAGAAAAGCCAGTCATCGTGCGGGTTGCTTCGAATTTGTTGACCTTAACAAAATCGGAAGAAAGCACATGATGTCTGGCTTTGTGATAAAAAAAACTCTCCTACCCTGCTATATAGGTAGGAGGACTTGAATTCAACTGAATAACGTTTATATAGGAGTTCTTATGTCAATTGAAAGTGTATTAAATGAAGATAACGCATTACTTTTAGAAATGCTACGAGAAGATAAAAATTTTATAGATACCTCCTTTACTTTCCCAAATCAAGGGAAAGAACTCCAATTAGAGTTGGTGTCCTGGAGTAATAGGAACAGATATATTCTATACATAAATAGAAAAAGCAAAATTAAAACTCGATATACGCTCCAGACTAAACACCGTGAAAGCTATATTTTATTACGATTAGATTTAGATAATAAAACCCATCGTAACCCTGACGGACAAAAAATAGGTGGCAATCATTTGCATATATTTGATAGGGATGATATGGCCGGTAGCTGGGCTTTTGAATTAGATGATGCACAATTAAATGAGGTATTTCCAGGATTCGATTTTTCAGAAATTACTAAAAACGGAACTACCCCAATAGAGCAGTTCCGCTTATTTTGTACATTATGTAATGCGACCAATCTTCCTTCAATCAATGAACAACCAGTAAATGATACGTTGGAGTTCTAAGCAAAGGCTTCTTGATATTCATTCTTTTTAGACCAGGGAATACCTTGTATGTCATATTCTTTTAAGTGAGCAATATGAGTATCAATAGATTTATCTTGATCATTAATTAAGACAATAAATTTTCCCTCTTCGCCACGTTGCTCTTTGATATCAGTCCATGAAAAGATAAATCTTTCCAAATGAGATCGGCGGGGATTGTTCAATAGCTTAATAAATCGTTCTGGATGTAATTTATTACGTTGTAGCAAGAAATCAAAATTTTGAGTATACCCAGAGCGCCCTCTTAGAGAAATATCTTTTGAATAATATATTTCATGACTATCAAAATAGTTAGTAACATCTTCAAAGAAGAAAGATTTAATTGACGATTGATTTAGATAAAACAAATCATTAATATCAAGCATAGCTTGGAACAATTGATGCTGCGCTTCACCCAAATTACTTTTTGGCACTGTTAAATACAATTCATCTTTTTTAGAATCAAGCTCAATCCCTCGCTTACGTACAATATCTTGTAATATCTGCTTTCTTTTAGGTGTTTTAAAATCGAGCCCTGACATTTTCAAGTCAGTAATTGTATACATATCGTCAGATATTCTGTACATGCCATCTGTAAGGGCTTGTATATAAATTTGAATATAGTCGTTATGCCTATCAAGAAAAGGAGCCGTAATTTCAGTATAGCCGTTTCCTAAGTCTTCTTCTGTAATTTCAGATTTCAACCAATCTAAATACGTACTACTGAACTTCATGTATTCCACCTCCTATTCTCAGATATCTACTTATATTGATTTATATCTTAAAAATATCTTTAGTATATTATAATCCCTTTCATACCTAGCCGCAATATATATCTAAAAAAGCAGTATACTACAAAAAAAATTTTGAGGAGGATATAATATGGCCATGAAACGAGCCAACGGCTCAGGAACCGTATATAAAATGAAACATAAACAGCTACGCAAGCCCTACAGGGCAGTTGTAACATATGGTTACGATGCTAACGGCAAGGCTATTCGCAAATCGGTAGGTACGTTTGCGACACAAAAGGAAGCTTACACAGCCCTGGCCCTCTACTCTACCAATCCACCGCAAGAAGAGCAGCGTAAAATTACGTTTGGCCAATGCTTCGAATGGCGGATTGAGGAAGCCGAACGCCAAGGTCTGTCAGCTGGTCGCATGAAGATCATCCATACAATACAAAAAATGGTCAGCCATCTAAACAATATCGAGATGAAGAATATGCGCGCAGCACACTTCCAACCTATATTTGATACATCAACCCATACTAAATCATATCAAAAATTAATTAAGGCTATTATAGTGTCTGTAGGTACGCTAGCCGTAAAACAGGAAATCATACCTAGGAACTATTTCTCCGATATTATCATCAATAAGAATGCTACGCCAATCAAGAAAGCTAACATCTTTTCAAATTCAGCCCTCTATGCCCTTTGGCAACACTCCGATGATATAATTGTTAAGCTAACTCTGATATACGCCTACACGGGCCTCAGATTGAACGAATTGCAGACTATGAAGCTTGATAATATCCACTTGAAGGAGCGATACATGATTGGTGGTTCTAAAACGGAAGCCGGTAAGGACCGTTGCATACCCATCGCGGAATGTATCTACCCTTTCATCAAAGAACTGTATCAGCAAGCCAAATTTAAACGCGTAGAGTGCCTTTTGGATAAGGTGATACATAAAGACACCTACCGGCGTGAAATGCAACGTATGTGCCAAACTCTTAATTTAGGAGAACACAAACCACATGATACACGACATACTTTCATATCGATTGCCAGCAATATCGGAATTGATGAAATTATAATCAAACGGATCGTTGGCCACTCAAGTAAGGATAATATCACTCAGGAAGTGTACACGCATAAAACCGTACAGCAATACATTGATGCGGTTAACCGATTACCCTACGGTGAAGCCCTCCTAAAAGGTGAGCAACGGTTGAGCAACGCTGACGAAATGTAGTGATTTTTGCCAATTTTGAAAAATAAAAAAGCCAGTAAACATAAGTGTTTACTGGCTTTTTACGTTTGCGTTCTTATTCAGCGGAAATTACAGATACTGGGCAAACGGATTCGCAAGAACCGCAGTCGATGCAAGTATCGTTGATTTCATATTTAGTTTCGCCTTCAGAAATAGCAGAAACTGGGCAAACAGATGCGCAAGAACCACATTTAATGCAACCATCAGCAATAACTCTCATGATAAACCTCCATAGGAACATTATAAAAGAAAACTTATTATTATCATTTAAAAAGGCACTTGCCTTAACTTCTGTTCTCATTATCACACAATAATAATTGAAAGTCAAACGAAAATGATAAAGTTTTGTATATTATTTTGCATAATAATTGTTCCTTTTTATCATATAAAGTCTATGTTTATCATAATTTTGATATTTCTTTTCATTTATATATTTAAATATATCTTTCAATAATTGAGAATGCACAAATTATCATTTTTATCAAAATACGTACTATTATACTAGGAATTCAATTATCAATATTTATTATCATAAAAACTATTTTTTTATTACAACAGATTTAACGCTTATCTATATTTTAATCTAACATATAAACTTCACTCTAAAAAAGGCCGAATCATACGATTCGACCTCATTTATATTTATAAAGTAAAGT
>ERZ773212.94-NODE-94-length-48231-cov-4.136105_pt1 | contig 48231 bp, 31 predicted proteins | sample MGYA00581005_ERZ773212 | MGnify/ENA primary metagenome ERZ773212 (study PRJEB29015, sample SAMEA2738154) | human oral metagenome | biome: human oral; feature: human-associated habitat; material: saliva | place: China | collected 2196 ... | reverse complement strand
TGTTCATAAGTAACCGTACCCTTTTTAGTTACCTTAACTTCTTTACCTGCTCCAACGGCGTACGTATCTTTATCAAGTACAAGAACTGTATCACCTTCTTCAAGCGTTACATTTTCTTTCTTGAAGTCTTTTGCTGTAGCTTGACCTGCTTTCCATTTCGCAACAGCATCTTCATCGCTAGTTACTCCATTAGCTTCGACGAATTTCCCGTAATGTCCATCTGAAGTTTCTTCAACTAGATAGACTTTTCCTTTAGTTTTTGTATAGTCAATTTCACCTAGCTTGTTGTGCATTCCTTCTGGAGAAACTCTGGCTTCAACATTGTTGAATTTCGTTTTGTCATAAGTCAATTTATCTGCATTTTCGACTTCAGAACGAACATACTCGTAAACTTTGTTGTTTGCTTCTACTGTATCTTTCTTACCAGTAGCTTCAGTAACAGCATCCCCAGTTTTAGCCACTGTTGATTCACGGTAGTCTTTACCATCTGCGTCATAAGCAAGACCTTTTTTATCGTAAGGAGTTGTTACTGTACCTTTTCCAGCTTCTACTGTTTCTGTTTTTAGTAATGACTTATCAGAATCCAGTTTGTAATTTACCGTTGCTTCTGATTTGAAGTTCACTGTGTCATTGCCGTCAGTATCACCAGTATTGATGTTAGCTTTTGTTGGCTCAGTTGCTCCTCCATCTAAAACTGCATCGACTTTGAAAGTTTTAGATGCATCTGTATCATCTGTAAAAGTAGTTGCCTTTGCAGATTCAACTTTAGATGTATCACTTACTATCGTGGGTTCTTTCGTACCATTTGAAGTAACATCTGCATAAACGTTTCCATTCGCAAAAAATAAGCCAATCACTGCACTTGCTAACCCTACTCCCTTGAATTTTCTCAAGGAATATTTTCTTTGTATATCTCTATTTCCCATTGTTTTTCCCTCTTTATTCAGTTCGCTTTTAAAAATCTATACTTATAGTATTTGTATGCTAAGTATATCACTGATATCTCTAAGAAAATATTAAATTAATATTACAAAATTTATATACTTCACTAATAAATTTATACAAAAATAGGAGTAAATCCCAAAGGTTTACTCCTAAATATTCCTTATTCTTTTCTTTGTTTCACTGGTATTACTAACCCTAACCCTGCAAGAATTGAACTTGCTGCTGCTCCGAAGATGGCAAACTCCTGTCCTGTACCTGTTTGAGGTAATTCTTCTACTTTGTTAGTAGAAACTGACGTTTGCTGTTCATTATCTTTATTTGAAGTGGTTGCATCTTTTTGTTTTATCTCTTTTAATTGTTGTTTCGATTCTTCTACTGGTAGATTATTCTTTGAGTTATCCTTGCTTGATTGTTCATTCTTTTGTTGAGGTATTGGCGTTGTTGTTTGCTTTTCTTCCTCTGTTTGATTAGGAATGTTTAACTCTGGTAAAGTTAATGGTTCATCTAATTCTCCGTTCACTGAACCTTTGAATTCGGGTACTTCTAGTACGGGTGAATCCTTTGGCACTTCAGATTTTAAAGAGACTTCTTTATAATAATGATTGACAACAACATTACCTTCTGACATCACTTTGTATGCACGAATAGGAGTAATCAATTCTTTCACTACGTAATCTGTTTCTTCTTTAATATTTGCCTCTTGTCTTGTTAATTCAAATTCTGTTGTATTTGAATCTGTATGAACAACTTTAATCTTACTTAAATCATCTGAAATTGTTACAACACCTTTATTAGCATAAATAGAATCTTCTTTTGTTTCTACTTCAGGATTCACTTTTTCCCAGTCTGTGATATTTTCTGGCTCTGCATCTTTATGGTAAGATTTAATGACACCTGATGCAAAACCATATATTCTAGAGTATTTTAAAACGCCTTTTTTCGTTAATGTTACATTTTTTAATTGCTTATACTCTGGTAAATTTTCTACTGTCGTTCCCAATGTGATTTCTAAATCACTTAATACACTTTGAGCTTCTTCAATTTGAGTTCTTAATTGTTTTAAGATTTCTGGATTTGCTTGAGAAAACATCAATTCCGTTTGTGTTCTTACTGCTACTTTAATTTGATTTTGTTTAATCATTTCAATGGTACTAGCAATATTTTGTTTCAACTCTTCTTTTCTTGCTTGAACTAATTTTCTATCAGTCTCATTGTTCACATTACGGTCAAAGTATTCTAATATTCCATTTACTTGAGCATGCATTTCTTCTAGAATTTCTTGTAACGATTCATTATTAAAAGTATATTTATTTGAACCTGTTATTCCAGGAGGAAAATTTTTAGTAATATTATTATAATATAAGACAGTCTCATTATTGAAATTCACTTTTCCATCATCAGCTGTGCCAAATCTATAATCATCCCCAATAGTTGGGAATTCTCCTGTTATTGGCTGATTCCAAAAGGCATACGTTGGTGACCCTGGAATCCCTTCTGTTCTTTCAAAAGCTTCCGTATAATTGTATTCAGGTTTTGCAGCAATTTTTTCTCGTCTATAATCTACTGTATTAACCGTTCTTGTCCCACTTCCATGAGCATACGTATCACGATCCATTACAAGAATTGTATCGCCTGCTTTTAGAGTTACATTTTCTTTCGTAAATTCTTTAGCCGATGCTTGCCCATTTTTCCATGCATTTACAGCTTCTTCATCACTCTTAATATTTGTTGCTTCTACAAATTTTCCATATTTACCGTCAGTTGTTTCTTCTACTAAGTAGACTTTTCCAGTAATTTTCCCATAATTAATTTCACCTAAATTATTATGCATTCCTTCTGGCGAAACTGGAGCTTCGATATCGTTAAATTTTGTTTTATCAATTTTATCATAAGTTGCTTTATCTTTACCCACGACTTCTGAACGGACTAATGTATATTCTTTATCATTAGCTTTAATATTCTCTACTTTACCAGTATCTTCTGTAACAGCCTCTCCTCTTTTTTCTACACTTGATTCACGGTAATCTTTTCCGTCTGTATCATAAGCAATACCTTTTTTATCATATGGAGTGGTGACTGTAGTTTTCTCGCCCTCTACAGTTTTTGAATCTTGTAGTTTAGAATTATCCGTTTCTAATAAATAGTTAACAGTTGCTTCTGAATGATATTTTAAAGAATCTTTTCCGTCCGCATCTCCTGTATTATAATTGGCTTTTGTCGGTTTTTTATATCTAATATCTGCAACTGCATCTACTGTTACTTTCTTTGTTGAATCTTTATCATCTGTAAAAGTTGTTTTTGCTCTAGAGGAAACTTTATCAAACTCCCCTACAATTGTTGTTTCGTCTTTTCCATCTGCAGTTACATTCGCATAAACAGATTGATTCGCAAAAAACAATCCAATCACTGCACTTGCCAACCCAATCCCTTTGAATTTTCTTAATGAATATTTTTTCTGAACGTCTTTATTTCCCATATTTTTCTCCATTGTTTTCTTTATTCTAAATTTTATGCTATACGATACAATTATACTCTACTTTTTTAGCATAATTAAGCTTATTTTTATTACATGTATATTACAATTTTCACTATCAAAAAATCCTGCCAGCAACATATATGCTAACAGGATTTCCATCTATAATTTATTCGAATGTTTAATATCCTTGAGGATTATTTTTTTGCCAATTCCAAGAATCACGAACCATGTCGTTTAAGTCTTTTTCAGCAACCTAGAACTTCTTTTGCTCTTGTTGCATCTGCATAACAAGTCGCAATATCTCCAGGACGGCGTGGGCAAATTTTATAAGGAATGTCCACATTATTTTCTTTAATAAAAGCATGAACTAAGTCTAATACACTATATCCAATTCCAGTCCCTAAGTTATACACTTTTGCTCCAGGATTTCCGATATTATCTTTCACTGCAAGAACATGTCCTCTTGCTAAATCCACAACGTGAATATAGTCTCGAACCCCTGTTCCATCATGTGTATCATAGTCATCTCCAAACACACTTAACTGTGGTAATTTACCAACGGCTACTTGTGTAATATATGGCATTAAGTTATTTGGAACTCCATTTGGATTTTCTCCAATTAAGCCACTTTCATGAGCTCCAATTGGATTGAAATAACGTAAGTTCGTTACAGACCATTCTTTATCAGAAAATGCAACATCATTTAAAATTTGTTCTAACATTACTTTCGTATATCCATATGGATTTGTAGCACTTGTTGGCATTTCTTCTTTAAATGGTACTGTATTATTCATTCCATAAACTGTTGCGCTGGAACTGAAAACAATATTTTTCACTCCAAAGTTTCTCATGACATCTAATAAGACTAATGTCCCTGTAATATTATTATGATAATATTCTAATGGTTTTACTACAGATTCACCCACTGCTTTGAAACCTGCAAACTGAATGACACAATCAATTTTTTCTTTTGAAAAAACTTCTGTTAAAAAGTCGTGATCTAAAATAGATCCTTCATAAAATGGAAATTCTTTTCCAGTAATCGTTGTTAATCGTTTTAATACTTCAGGTGAACTATTAGAAAAATCATCTAAAATAACAACTTCATACCCCTCTTTATCTAATTCTACTACTGTATGAGAACCGATATAACCTGCTCCCCCTGCAACTAAAATAGCCATTGCTATTCCTCCTTATACTTTTATAATACGTCTTCTGTATGATCTGGTTGTAATGTTAAAATACGTGGACCATCTTTTGTAATCGCTAATGTATGTTCAAATTGGCAACTTAATCCACCATCTAATGTGTGCGCTGTCCAACCATTGCTTTCCATTTCTGATTTCCAAGTTCCAGTATTGACCATTGGTTCAATTGTAATGACCATTCCTTCTTTTAGGCGAAGACCTTTCCCAGGTTCACCATAGTGAGGAACGGATGGACTTTCATGAATTGTTGGTCCAATTCCATGTCCGATAAATTCACGAACAACTGAGAATCCTTCTTTTTCAACATAAGTTTGAATCGCATGGCCAATATCTCCAATACGATTGCCCACTTGTGCTTGTTGGATTCCTAAATATAATGCTTTTTTCGTCACTTCATATAAACGATTTAATTCTGGAGTACTTTCTCCTACAATATAACTCCAACAAGAATCTGATAAAGCTCCTTTTAAGTCTACACAGAAATCAACTTTTACTAAATCTCCTGATTTCAATGGTTTGCGACGAGGAAATCCATGACAGATTTCGTCATTAATACTTGTACAAGTAGCGTATTTATATCCTTCATATCCAATTTGTGGAGCTGAGCCACCTGCTTCTTCAATTTTCTTTTGAACAAATTGGTCAATTTCCCAAGTTGTTACTCCCGGTTTAATAAAGTCTCGTAATGCAACGTGAATAGAAGCTAATAAAGAACCCGATTCATTCATCGCTTCAATTTCACGATTTGATTTTAATGTAATCATACTTCAATTCCTTTCTTTTGAACTCTACAACATTATAGCATAGCTTTTTAGAAAATGTTTGAAATAACCTCAAAACTAAACATTTCTTTTTATTTCCTTAACAATTCCTTTATAAAGCAAAACGAAGTTACTAAAATCGTAACTTCGTTTTACCTCTTGGGAGAAAAGATATAAGGGAAAAGCTATAGAATGGCTAAAATAATGAAGTTCAAAATGAACAATCCTGTCGCTACCCATAAAATTGGGTGAACTTCTTTAGATTTGCCTGTTAATGTTTTAATAAAGCAGTAGAAGATGAACCCTGCTGCAATTCCGTATGAAATGCTGTAGCAAAGTGCCATAAATATTCCCGCAAAGAATGCTGGGACTGCTTCTTCTAAATGATCCCATTGAACATCTGCAAAAGATGATAACATCATAACCCCTACAACAATTAAAGCAGGTGCTGTTGCTGCTGCAGGAACGATTCCTACAAATGGAGCTAATAATGCTGAAGCTGCTAATAATACTGCTGTTGTTACAGCTGTTAATCCAGTACGACCACCTGCTCCGATACCTGCTGCACTTTCTACATAAGTTGTTGTATTACTTGTTCCGAAAATTGCCCCGATTGAAGTTCCAATCGCATCTGCAAATAAAGCTTTATCCATTTTAGAAGAAAAGCCTGAACCTTCTTCTAACATTCTTTCATCTTCTTCAGAGAAGATTCCTGTCTTACGACCTGTTCCAATAAACGTTCCTAATGTATCGAAGGTATCCGATAAACTAAATGCGAAAATCGTCATGAATACTAATGGTAATTTCGCAGGGTTGGAGAATAATTTACCCATTCCTTCTGGACCAAATGCTGCAAAAATAGTTACTTGTAAATCTGAAAAGGCTGAAGCTAATGAATTTTGAGACCAATTCACAGATGATAAATCAACGACACCCATTGGAATAGCTAATAAAGTTGTAACGACAATCCCAATTAAGATAGCTCCACGAACATTTCTAATGACTAAAATTACTGTAATTAATAAACCAATTAACGCTAATAATGCATCGCTTTGAGTAAAGTTCACTAATGAAGGAACAATACCACCATTAGAAGTAACAGAGAATACTCCACCTTTAAAAGATTCTACAGTTGCTTGATACGGTTGGTTATTAATAGTAGCAATTGTTTTTGCATCTGATAAGAAACTTAATAAATTTGCATTTTTCAAACCGATATAAGCAACGAACACCCCAATCCCGCCACCGATAGCATGTTGCATACTGACTGGAATTGCTTGAATAATCATTTTACGAATTTTTGTCACGGTAATAAATACATTTAATAATCCACAAATAAATACCATTGCTAATGCTTCTTGCCAAGTAAAGCCTAATCCGAATACGACAGTAAATGTAAAGAAGGCATTCAATCCCATTCCTGGTGCTAATGCATAAGGTACATTGGCAAATAGCCCCATCACTAATGTACTAACAACTGCTGCCACAATTGTAGATAAGAATACTGCTTGGAATGGCATTCCTGTTTGACTAAGAATACTAGGGTTTACGAAGATAATATAAGACATTGCAAAAAATGTCGTAAGCCCTGCTAAAAGTTCCGTCCCAAAAGTTGTGTTATTTTCTTTTAATTTAAAGAAATTTTCCATGAAGTTTTTAGCTCCTTTTTGTTTTTATTAAGAACGAGGTAAGTATACTTCATTATCGATAGAAAATCAATAGAAAATACGTATATTTTCGCTATTAATTTAAATAAACGTACGTATTTCAGTTTTTATTTTTAATTTCTAACATTAAAATTATCCTTTAAAAGCAAAATAAAACGAACAACTGACACCTTTAACGGTGAAAGTTGTTCGTTTGGAGAGAGATGACTATTTTTCTGCGTTCCACACTGGGAAGTATTGTCCTGGTCCAATTTCATTCATTTTCTTCGCTACATCATCTGCTTGGAATAATTCAACAATTTTTTTATATGTTGGATTATCAGCATCTTTTGCGTTTGCAGCAATGATATTGAAACGATCTTTTGGAATTGTATCTAAGTGATCAGCATCTGTGAAGATATAATCTTCTACTTTTAATCCTGCATCTTGCGCCATTGAACCATTGATTGAAGCTGCATCTACATCTTGTAATAAACGAGGTGCTTGTGCTGATTCTGCTTCAATAATTTCTAAGTTACGTGGATTACTTGTAATATCAGCTAGAGAGGCTTTTGTTCCTACTCCATCTTTTAATGTAATTAATCCTTCTGTTTCTAATGCTACTAAAGCACGACCTTGGATTGCTACTTCTTTTGGTACTAATACTTTTGCATTTTCAGGTAAATCTTTTAATGATTTATATTTTGTTGAGAAATAATATAACGGCACGATAAATGTTGTTCCGATTTCTTTAATGTCTGAACCTTTATCTTTGTTCCATTGTGCTAAATAAGCACGGTGTTGGAAGGCATTTAATTGAACAGACCCTTCTTCTAATGCTGTATTTGGCAATACATAGTCGTTCATTTCTACTACTTCTAAGTCAATGTTTTCTTTTTTAGCTTTTTCAGCAACAAAATCCCAAATTTCATGAGCTGCACTACCTACAACGGCAACTTTTACATGCTCAGCTGGTTTTGTTTCTTTTGTTGTTTCTTGTTTACTTGTTTGATTTCCGCAAGCTGCTAATGTCACTGCAGCAACTGCTGTTAAAAATAAATTTCTTAATTTCATTTAATTTCCTCACTTTTATATTTCTAAATGTCACGTGATACAAATGGTACTATACCGAATTATCACAGTCGGGTCAACGAAATCCGTCCAATTTCACCATTGTTTATTTTTACCAGTCGTTAAAGTTAAAAACTATATTTCTATTACACCAACATTTACAGGCTATAAAAGTGAGAGATTTTACAAAAAAATAGACTTCCCATAATTACTTCTTACCTCCTAAGCAACTATAGATAAGTCTATTAAAAACATCGTAAACGAAAAATCTCTCTTATGCTCGACAAACAAAAATACTTTTAACATAGCTGTAGTGATAGAATCTGCAAAGCAGACTCTATCACAGGAAATTTTGAGACTACAGGCTCAAAATTTAGCCATGAAACCGAAGGTTTGCTGGCGTCCTAGCTATATTAAAAGTATTTTTAAAAATTCATTATTAGTCTTGGTCCAAGCCCATTCCTCTCATAATTGCTTTTGCAATTTCAACGAATGGAACAATTGAGAATGCAGCTGCTAAAACAACTAACCATTGTTCTAAATTCAACACAGTTACACTAAACACAGTCGTTAAACCAGGAACAACTAAGACTGATAATAACATTAAAGCAGATACAACAATCGCAATATTGAACATTTTATTTTTAAATGCACCAACAGTTACTAATGATTTATAAACAGATTTCACATTAAATGCATGGAATAACTGAATTAAACCAAGAGTTGCAAATGCCATTGTTTCACCAGTTGGAACTCCCCAACCTGCTACATGAGTCGCATACCAATATACGAATAAAGTAACTCCACCTTCGAAGAAACCTTGATAGTAAATACTTGGTAATACCCCATTTGACAAGAAGTTAGAACTCTTACCACGTGGTGGATGTTTCATAATATCTGCTTCTGCATCTTCCATTCCCAAAGTAATCGCTGGGAATACGTCTGTTACTAAGTTAATCCATAAAATATGAATTGGTTCTAGAATAGACCAACCAGCCATTGTGGCAATAAATAATGTCATTACTTCCCCAAAGTTTGCAGATAATAAATATTGAACTGCTTTTTGGATATTTGAGAATACTTTACGACCTTCTTCTACTGCTACAACGATTGTTTCAAAGTTATCATCTGCAAGAACCATATCACTAGCACCTTTAGATACTTCAGTACCAGTAATACCCATACCTACACCGATATCTGCTTGTTTTAGAGATGGAGCATCATTGACACCATCACCTGTCATTGAAACAACTTTTCCATCCGCTTGCCATGCTTTTACAATACGAACTTTATGTTCTGGAGATACACGAGCATATACTGAGTAATCTTCAATCGTACGTGCTAATTCTTCATCAGAAATTTCATTTAATTCTGCACCTGTTAACACACCATCTTCTTGATCAGGACGTAAAATTCCTAAACGTTTTGCAATTGCTTGAGCTGTATCACGGTGGTCACCTGTAATCATAACTGTACGAATGCCTGCTTCTTTTGCAACTTGAATCGCTAAAGCTGCTTCTTTTCTCTCAGGATCAATCATTCCGACTAATCCTGCAAATACAAAGCCAAACTCAACAGATTCTGAATCCAATGTTTCTGGAACTTGGTCAATGTATTTATAAGCAATCGCTAATACACGTAAAGCTTGAGTCGCCATTTCTTTATTTAAACGAGCTAATGTATCACGGTCTTCTTGAGTCATTGGGCGAACTTGTCCGTGTTCTTCAATATGTGTTACTTTTTCAAGTAACATATCTGGAGCTCCTTTTGTCGCTACTAAATAGTTTCCATCTTCTAATTGATGAATCGTTGACATTAATTTACGAGTGGAATCAAATGGTACTTCTGCTACACGTGGATGTTTTTCTAAATCAACACGTACATCGTACCCTTTATCTAATCCAAATTGAACCATTGCTGTTTCAGTTGGATCCCCAATTAATTTTTCTTCCGTAATTTTAGTATCATTGGCTAAATTCATCATACGAAGTGCAGAAATTGATTCATTCATTTCTTCGTGTGCATCATGAATTTCATTATTAAATACCATTTTTTCAACGGTCATTTGGTTTAATGTTAATGTACCTGTTTTATCTGAACAGATAACTTCTACACCACCTAATGTTTCAACAGCTGGTAATTTACGAACTAATGCATGACGGCTTGCCATTTTTTGAGTTCCTAATGCTAAAATAATCGTTGAAATCGCTGGTAAACCTTCTGGAATCGCCGCAACTGCAATCGCAATGGCTGTTAATAACATATGAGTCCATTCGTATCCACGAATTAAACCAATTCCAAAAATAATAACAGCAATAACTAAAATCATAATCGTTAACCATTTACCTAAAGCATCTTGGTTTTCTTGTAATGGAGTTTTACTTTCTTCCGTGTTCGCTAACATATGGGCAATTTTACCAACTTCAGTATCCATACCTGTTGCAGTAACAACCCCTAATGCACGTCCGTAAGTCACATTTGTACTCGCAAATGCCATATTTGAACGGTCACCAATACCAACGTCTTCCCCTTCAGGAATCACTAAATCTTTTTCTACTGGAACAGATTCTCCTGTTAAGGCAGCTTCTTCGATTTTAATCGTATTGACTTCTAATAATCGCATATCAGCAGGAACAACATCCCCTGCTTCTAAAATTACGATATCTCCAACTACAATTTCTTCCCCTTTTACATGAATAGGTTCACCATCACGTAAAACTGTTGCAACTGGAGAAGCCATTTTTTGTAATGCTTCAATTGCTTCTTCTGCTTTTGATTCTTGGATTACCCCTACAATTGCATTTAAGATAACAACGGCTAAAATTACAATCGCATCCGTTGGATCTGGGGCTCCTTCATGGGCAAAAAATGAAATAACTGCTGCTGCCAGTAAGACAATAATCATGAAGTCTTTAAACTGATTAATGAACTTTTGCAGTAAAGTAGTCTTCTCACCTGCTTGTAAAGCATTCGGACCGTATTTTTCTAAACGTTCTTTTGCTTGAGCAGAAGTTAACCCTTCTTTAGTAGATTGTACACTTGAAAGAACTTGTTCTTCCGTTTGTGTGTATGCGGCTTGTTTTGTCAAAGTCGACACTCCTTTATATTTTTTATCCCCATAAAAAAAGACTTATACTACTTCAAGGACTTGAAAATAGCATAAGTCTCACTAATTAAGATAATACCAGCGAAACAGGTTCACTTGTTGTTGATATTACCACAACTTTCGTTGCAAGTTACTCCCTTATGGAGATGTTGAATTTATAAAATACTATACCAAAGGCACTCTAAAAATGCAAATAATTTAAGAAATTTTAACAAGCAATCTTTATTGTTTATACTCACGAATAACCTTCATAAACGATTCCCCATATGTCTCTAGTTTTTTCTCCCCAACTCCACTAATTTGTAAGAATTCTCTATCTGTGGTTGGTAAATGACGACAAAATTCTTTCAGAGTTTTATCTGAGAAGACTAAGAACGGTGGAACATTTTGGGCAAAGGCTAAATCCATACGAATCGAACGTAATCGGTCATACAAGACTTCATCAAATGGCGCATTATCTTGTACTTTATGTTGTTGAATGGCATCTGGTTTTTGAAGAATTTGCGCCACAATTGGTTTCACTTCAATTTTCTCACGATTTTTCAATGCTTTCTTCCCTAAATCACTCACTTGTAAAATTGGATATTGTAAGCCTTCTGTTTCGATATAGCGGTCTGCAATTAAGGAAGATATAAATTCTTTTAATGCTTTATCTGAATAATCTTTCATAATGCCATAAGTAGATAATTGGTCAAAGTGTAGAGCCTTCATTTCAGCTCGTTTACTTCCTCGTAACACTTCAGACACTTTACTCATTCCATATCTTTCTTTCATACGAATAATACAAGATAAAATCATTTGCGCTTGTGGTGTTACGTCGCTCAACTCAACTTTATTTAAGCAATTTGTACAATGTCCACAATCTTCTGGAATATCTTTTTGTCCAAAATAATCCAACATAAAGCCTCGCAGACATCTCACTGTCCGACAATAATCAATCATCTCATTAAGTTTTGCCATGCCGACTTTATCTTCGTTTTGTTTCACTAAAAATTTATTAATAATAATATCTTTTGCCCCATATAATAAAATACATTCTGCAGGCTCTCCATCTCGCCCAGCACGTCCTGCTTCTTGATAATAACTTTCGATATCTTTTGGCATATTGTAATGAATGACTTTTCTCACATTGGACTTATCAATCCCCATTCCAAATGCATTCGTTGCGACAATAACATCAATTCTATCGAAAATAAAATCTTCTTGTACTTTACTTCTAGCTTCAGGGCTTAATCCTGCATGATACCAATCCGCAGCAATCCCCTTCTTTTGTAATTTCTCACAGACTTTTTCGACTTCTTTCCGAGTATTACAAAATACAATCGTTGGTTCCTTTTCCTTGATTAATTCAAGTAGACGACTCATTTTATCCCTTGGCTCTTCCATTCCAAAATATAAATTAGCACGATCAAAACTTGTTACCACTTCAAAAGGATGTTGTAATTTTAATTGTTGCTTAATATCCATTCGAACTCTTGGAGTAGCAGTCGCAGTAAAAGCTGCCACAATGGGACGAGTCGGAAGTTGTGCAACAAATGTATCAATATTTTGATAACTTGGTCTAAAATCTTGCCCCCACTGAGAAATACAGTGCGCTTCGTCCACTGCAACCATACTAATCTGAATACCTTGCATCATCTCTAGGAACCCTTCTTGTTCAAACCTCTCTGGAGCTACATACAATAACTTCACTTCGCCTCGTTGTAATTGCTCAATAGCTTGGTAGTATTCGCTTGAAGTCATCGCACTATTTAATAAAATCGCTTGAATCCCCATTTCTCTTAATGATGTCACTTGATCATACATTAAGGAAATTAATGGAGAGACCACAATGGTGATTCCATCTAACATTAAGGCTGGTACTTGGAAACAAATGGACTTCCCAGCAGAAGTAGGCATAATCGCTAGAACATCTCTTTTGGATAAAATCGTTTCAATAATTTCTGCTTGAGCAGGTCTGAAACTATCGTATCCATAATAATGTTTTAAAATTTCTTCCTTATTCATCTACTTCCCCCCTCTTCTAGTAAGTGTATTAAATCTTGCATATCTTTCATTGCTAAAGCATAGACATCTAACGAAACAATTTGAGGTGTTATTTCTTCAATATAGGCATCTTCTAATGTATCAATTGTTATTTCTGAATCTAGTTGTTCTTTTAGATGTGATAATTGGCTATTTTCTAATAATAATTGTGTTCCATGTAGAGTTGTTTTTTCTATCGTCGATTGTTCTAATAACTGTCTAAATTGTTGGGACTTCTCATGATAGTGTGCCACCATTTTTTGTCGATGCTTTTCAAATAAGCCATTTTGAATAAATAACGCTAATGTTTTTTGCATGAGTAAATTCGAATCAAAATCCAATAACTGCTTTCTTTTCTCAAATTCCTTTATTAAAGCATTTGGCAACACGACGATTCCCATTTTAAAAGCAGAAAATAAAATCGATGAAAAAGATTTTACATAGATAACTCTTTCATTCGTATCAAAATAATGCAAAGGCGTAGCAGTTCCTCGTTCGTAATCCGCCATATAATCATCTTCAATAATATAGACTTGGTATTTTTCTGCTAATTGAACGATTTTCTTTTTAACGCTATCTGGATAACTCATTCCAAGTGGATTATGAAATCTAGAAATCGTATAAAAATAACGAATGGTACCACTTTGAAAAATGTCTTCTAACACTTCTAATGAAATCGTATCTTGCGTCTGTTCTCGTTCAATGATTTGATAGGGAAGTCCTAATTCTTTCACTAATTGATTCATACGACTATATGTTGGCTGTTCTAATAACAATCCACCTGTCCCAATCAGTTGAAGTAAAATATATAAGGCTTGTTGTGTCCCCGTTGTAATGGATAATTGATCTTCCTTTGCATACACTCCATAACTTTCTAATAAAGGCACCATTGCTTCAATTAGTTCACGGTCACCTCTAACGGGTTCCCTCTGATTACTAGCACCTTCATAACTTGCCATAACCGATTCATTCAAACATTTTCTAAAATCTTCAATCGGAAATTGCATCGGATTTGGTAACCCAATTTTTGTCGCATTTCGAACAGGTACTCGATTTTTTAAGACATAATACCCACTCTTTTCAACTGGATAAATTAAACTTTCTTCCTTTAAGAGATGTAACGCTTTTAAAATCGTGTCTTTATTACAATCATATTGTTGAATCATTTCACGAATCGAAGGAAGTCGATCTCCTTTTTTATAAATGCCGTCTTCGATTTGCTGACGAATTTGAAGACTCACTTCTTGATACTTAAACATCATACACCTCTCCATCTGTACCGGTACAATTCTTCTCGGAAAACATTGTACCTTATCCCATCCTGAATTACAATGAGTTCAACTTCTAAAAATAGGAGGTGCTTTTGTGGTACAAAAAAGAATCATATTAGCCAATGATTTATCCGGAATCGGAAAAGTAGCACTGACTCCTGCCATTCCGATTATGGCTTGTTGTCAAATTGAAACGATACTTTTACCAACCATTTTACTATCCTCTCATACAGGAGGATTTGGGCAAATTGCTATCCAAGAACTACTAGACTTTACAAAGCAAAGTTTAGCACAATGGAAAGCATTAAACTTAAAAACAGATGCACTATTTATTGGATATTGCAGACAAATCGAACAATTAAAAGTCTTGTTAGACTATTATATAACTCAAAGTCCAGATGCTCTACTGATCGTCGACCCCATTATGGGCGATCACGGGAAGTTATATAGTGGCTTTACTGAAGAATATGTCCAACAAATGAGAAGCGTTTGCTCCAAAGCAGATGTTATTCTTCCAAATTTGACTGAAGCTGCATTATTAACCCAAACGGAGTATTTAGAAGGAATTCAACCTGTAGAAGCTTATCAAGTTCTTGCTAGGAAGTTAGCAGATTTAGGGGCTCAAAAAGTTATTCTAACTGGTATTCAAACAGAAGTAGGTTCCATCGGATTATTGAGTTATGATGCCGTAACAGAACAATTTGCGACAGCTTTTACGCCACATTATCCGCATCATTTTTTTGGAACAGGAGATATTGTTTCCGCCATTTTAATCGCTTGTATGTTACAAGGATTTTCTTTAGAAAAAGCTTTAACACTTGCCACAACCTTTCTTGATGCTACTCTTCAAGAAACCATTGCTCAAGAAAAAGATTTACAATACGGAGTTGCTTTTGAGCCACAATTGCATCTTCTCGCACAAATATTTCATTCATAGAAAGTAGGAATTATAGTATGAAACATTATTCATTACGTGAAATGACACAAATCGCATTATTTGCCGCTTTAATTTTCTTAGGAGTTCAGTTATTTAGAATTCCATTGGGACACCAATTCGTCCACTTTGGAAATGCCCTAGTCGTTGTTGGGTGCTTAATATTCGGTAGTAAAAAAGGGGCTATTGCTGCTACTTTAGGACTAGGAATTTTCGACATTTTAAATGGATATGCCGCTGAAGTTTGGATTACGATTTTAGAATCTCTAATTGTTTGCTGGGGTATTCATCTTGTTTATGAAAAAACACTTCACCAAAATGACAAAGCTGTAAACATTATTGGAATTGGTATTTTAGCTGCTGTTATTAAAATCATTTTAAACTTAGTAAAATATACTTTCCTTCGTGGAATGATTATTGGTGGACTAGCGTTTACCCCTGCATTCGTTGCAGCCTTCACTAAAATTTTAGGAACATTTGGTTCAGCTGCTTTCACAGTCATTACTGTTCCAATTTTATATCCAATTTTCAAAAAAATTCATCAACAATTTAAAGCTTAATTTACTACTAGCAAGAGACCTCTCCTTCTCTTGCTAGTTTTTTATTTTCTTCCACCTTCCGTCCGGTAATCGAGACAAACAATTTGTTTCTTCCAGAATCCTCAAAAAAGCTTCTATCTCACACTTACAAACTTCCTCTTGCTCATAACACGAAGAAAATCGAATTCTCTTTTGAGCAGCTAATTTTTGCATATACTCATAACACTGCTGAATGGAGAAAATCTGATTCATTTTCAGTCTATCAATTCCCATTAATAAATATCCTTGCCAAATGACCTTATAAGTTTTCATACTCCAAGAATATTTTGGGTAATGACTGCAAAGCTCTAGTTGATTAAACGTCCACCTATGATGATAGAGCGCTTCTAAAAATTGTCGATTTTCTTTTTGCAGACTTAAAACAAATGCTTGCCACTCTTCTTTTGTCCAAGATTGCTCTTTACTTACAGATTGAGAAATTTGAATCTTCTTTGATTCTTCAAAAATTTGAAACATTTTCTTCCAATCGAGTTTATTTAAGTCACATCGGCTCTCCTGAAATAGATACTTCCTTTTATGAAGGTACGAGGTTAAATGATGATGAATAATCCATTGCTTATCCGTATAGAAGCACACATAATTTCCTAATTTAGGATGATGTCTAACACAATACAAAATCATCTCACATAAGTTTTTTTGTAAAAACTTCTTCCCCAGAATCCACGAAACATCCCTCCCCAAACTTTCTAATGCCTTTGTTCGAGTCATCATTTCTTTGATGGGAATGACACTACATTGATATTCCAACACCCATTCTTTTCCACCTACTTCAATAGTAAGATCCGGAATTTGCCAAATTAACGCTTCATATCGTTCTAATTCTGCTGAATATCCTTGTTTTACGAGGCTTTCTTGTAATTCTTCCTTTCCTTTTTGATGAGCTTCCGTCTCTCCATCATGCCTTGCTTGAGTTACATGTCTAAAAAAATATTCTCCATTTTTCTTTTGGCAAATCTGAACAGGCTCTCCACAAGTCGGACAAGCATAATATTCAGATTTGTCTAATTCGATTCCTTTATATACATAGACTAATTCTCCATTCGAATCTCGAGCAATTTTCATTCAAACCACCTCAACTATATATACGAAAAAAATCTCAGAAAATATTTTTTATTTGGAAATTTTTTTACAAACAAAAAAGATGAAAATAGAATTTTACATTCTATCTCCATCTTTCAAGCATTTAAATCATTTCTAAATTTTTCTCAATAACAATATCCCATGAACATCCTAGAGCGCCTTGCCCTAAGTGAGTTCCAATAACTGGACCAAAGTATGCTAGAGATGTTCTTAATTTTGGATATTTCTCTTGAATTTGAGCACGCCATGCTTCTCCTGCTTCTGGGGCATTCGCATGAATAATGACTAATTCATATCCATCCCCATCTGTCGTTTGAGTAGCTTCTTCGAATAATTGTTCAATTCGCTTCATCGCTTTTTGTTGTGTACGAATTTTTTCTAATGCCACAATTTTCTTATCTTCAAATGTTAAAATTGGTTTAATTTTCAGCATAGAACCTACTAATGCAGCACCTGCTGATAAACGTCCACCTCTTTGAAGATTGTTCAAATCATCTACGATGAAATAAGCTGTTGTACGATCTACTAATTGTTGAACACAAGCTACAATTTCTTTAGCAGTATATTGTTCATCTTTTGCCATCATTGCAGCAAGACGAACTGCACGAGCTTGAGGTGCACAGCTAATTCCTGAATCGATTGGATAAATCAACACTTCATCTTGTAATTCTTCAGCAACTGTCACAACTGTTTGATAAGTTCCGCTAATCCCACTGGATAAAAGAATTGGAATAATAGCATCATAATGCTGGGATAATTCACGGAATAATTCAATTGTTTCACCAACTGCTGGTTGTGAACTCGTTGGAAATACCTCTGAATTTTTTACTTTTTCATAGAAATCGGCAGTTGTCAAATCTTGTTCTTCACGATAACTTTCTTGTCCAAAAATAACTGATAGTGGCAATACATGAATATTCCACTCACGGCGTTCTTCTGGTGTCAAATACGCAGTACTATCCGTTACGATCGCAATTTTCATTTACTCGACTCCTTTTCTTAAATTTAGCAATCACGTTGCTTTCTGTAGTATACCAAAAATCCATATTTGGGGCAAACGAAGGAATTTAGAAGAGTAAAACAAAAAGACCCCGAAGGGTCTTTTCATTATGCTTAAGGATTGAATAATTGTCCTGAGAATCCGTCTGTATTTTTAAGAAGTGCTTTGAAGACTTTTGATTTAAGCTCTACAGTTTTAGCTGTTCCTCCACCTGCTAAATCAGCCTCAACCGCTTTATCAAATAAGGCTTTTAGTTCAGTATAATTTGTAATTTGTTTACCATCAATCTCAATTGCAGTAAATCCTTTTTCACCTTTTGCTTTCACTTCTTTAAAGTATTCTTTCTTCCAATCTTCAAGGTTAGTGAATCTTCCATTAGACACTTTCTTGATAATGAAGTCATCACCTAATAGCTTATTATTTTCTTTATCAGCTGCACCTTGATATTTGCTAGAAGCATATCCAACAAATCCATTCTCATATCCGAAGTAACCCCACATACGGAATGTATTGTGTTTGAAGGATGCAGCACCAGGGGCACCTTGACTCGTATTACCACCATAGATACCTGTCATCATATTCATATTGACATAAGCAGAGCTGAAGTCCGTAGGGTTATAAGTCCCGTCTCCAGGAGCTCCGTGTTTCGTCATCAGGTTATTATTCACTAAATCATCAATAGTGCTGATGGCTACTTTTTTCTCATCCTCTGTCAACTCACGAATTTTATCGAACTGATGACCTGAATTTCCACTACGGTATTGTCGATCCATTTTCTTAAACCAGCGACTCGTATTTCCTTTTAACTGCGGTAATACAGCATCAGCCTCAAGATGGTCTAACATCATAAGAGCATCATTGTAGTTCTTCATGTAGTGATCGATTTGTTCACGAGTTTGTAATTTGTCAGGATCTGGGTTATACCACTGATTTCCATCATTTGGACGATGATAAGCCATATTAATTCCTAACGCTCCATATTCACCATTATATGTTGATTTATCAGGTGTTTGTAACATACCTTGCGCATATGCTTCAAGATCTGTACCTTGACGATGTCTATGTCCACCAAGATATGCCATACGGTCATTTACGTGAGTTGTTTCATGTGTAAATGCTGAAATACCAAAGTCCTCTAACATATTTGTTACCATGAAGAAAACTTGTTCATCTTCATATGGATTTGCATAGACTTTAGCCATAGCTCCCATATTCCAATTAATTTGATGCCATCTATCTGTTGGGCCAAATAACTCACGAATTGGTGTCGCTACCTTACCATCTGTACCATATCCACGACGATTAGCATCTTTTATACCCGCATAAGCTTGATTATCCCATACAGGTGTAGGAACCATATTTTGACTCTTAAGCAATCTATCACGAACATTTGGAAGTGCAAGACGTGACCAGAAGTCTAAGTATGTTTGTTGAGCTTTAGCTACCTCATTGATACGTTGCTTGAATGTTTCACGTTCAGCTTCTGTATTTTTACCATATTTTTCAAATGAACTATAAGCCATAGTATTATAGGTTGAAATCATAAAGATATGTGCTTTCTTCAAGTTCAATAATGGTAAAATCATACGTGCATGCATATTATTATTCAGACCATCAAAGACACGATGACGTTTATTTTTAAAGTCTGGATTTGTTGTTTCAGGTTCTACAACATAAACATTTTTCGCTGAATGGATAAACCAGTCATTAAGATCTGTATCACTTGTGAAGAGACGCATATTATAATCTAAGAAACTACGTAAATCACCTTTACCAGTATCTCCTGCAATAATTTCACGATATGCATCTTGAGTTCTATCACCCTTCAAGTTCTTTTCTTGCGAACCAATTCGAATTAATCTATCAATAACACTTGGTGTCTTGCCATAGAAATCTGGTTTAAACATCATTATATTCTTAATGTTTAAGTCACCATATTCAATACCATAATAACGATTGAGGTAAGTAAGTGCCATCATGATTTTAGCTTTATTATCTTCTACTTTCTTAAGAAGTGCTTTGATGGCTGCCTCATCACCATTTAACTGATGATCTTCATTTTCAACAAGAGCTTTTACTAATTTATCAAGATTTCCTTTTACTTCTGCGAAACTTTCTTCTAAGTATAATGCTCCAACATTACCTGTTATCGCACGAACTTCAGGAGATTCAAGAGTAATCGTATCTAATTTCGCTTTCACATCACTTAGTAATTGAGCACGGTCTTTAACCACCATATTTGGTGTGTAAACAACATCTCCTAAATCTGTAATACCGTATTCTTTTACTTGTTCCACGTTTGATGTAGCCTTAGGTGATACAGATTTTTCTTCTTTCGTACCATCAGCATAATGAATCATAATATGATCAACATCTGATAAATCTGTTACAAATTGTCCATCTTTCATACCTGTAACAGATAATACTTCAGTCGTTAACAATTTAGAACCATCAGGAATCTTGTTTCCTTGATTGATAATCCACTCTTTATTGTAGAACGGCTGAAGTTTTTCAATATTACGGTATGCAAGTTCACGTTCTGCATTATAATCTTGAATATCTTTATACGTATCAGATTTTTGTTTTATATTGTTAAGAGTATCTTCAACTAGAGGTTTAATTTCAAATTTATCAGCTGTAATTCCGAATGATTCTATTTTCTTATTGGCTTCTTCTAAACTGATTTCTTTGATTCGATTACTACGAGAACCATTAAATGAGTGAGCACCTTCACTCACACCTGAAACAACGTAGTTTCTTTCAATCCAGTCTCTTGTATAATATCCACCTTCTACCTCTAAATCTCTAGAGCCATAGAATTCTTCACCGTTTTTTACTTTCATCATTGAGACTGTGTCTGCAACACGTCCCCATGTCCAGTTTTTACTAATGAATCCACCAACATCAACAGGATTTTTCACGTTAATAGTTCCTTTAGTAACAGCGTTACGAACAGATGCATACTTATCAATTCCATTAGGATCAGAACCATTATCTGTTCTAGCAACCAGTCCCCCTACACGTGCTTTATCTGCGGTAATATCAGCATCTACATATGCATGTTTAATATTTCCTCTCCAAAGTTCCCCAGCAATACCACCGATATCCCAAGGTCTATTACCAACTCCTGTTAGTTTACCAATAAAGGCAACATTTTTCAGAAGACCACCTACGTCTCCCTTATTAACAATACCAGCAATGGCATCTTTACCTAGAATGCTACCTGTTACTTTAACATTTTCTACAGTACCATTTTTAAGAGTTCTTGATAATGCTGAAATATTATCAATCCAAGGCATATTAATATTAACGTTCCCTAAATTAATGTTTTTAACTGTTCCACCTTCAACATTATCGAACAACTGACGAGCCATATTATGAATAGTATAATGTTTACCATCAACACTTGTTAAAGTTCCACTGAATTTACCCGGTACATATTGTTTACTTGGAGTTGGTACGTTAGCAGCATTAAGGTCTGCACCAAGTTTAAAAGTGCCACTTGGGTTAGCCTTCATAGCTGTTACTAAGTCGTTAAAACTATAATATACATCACCTTCATGTGCTTTTTGCTTTTCAAAGTAATGAACATATTCTTCACTGAAAGTATCATCATCTCTACGTTGAATTAAATCTGGAGCTTTCGCTACAACTTTGTATAATGTTTTTCCATCAACAACCACTTCTTCAACAGAACTTACCGCAAGTCTTGTCACTTTGTTATCATGAGTTGTGACACGTAAATATAATGGAGAAACATCTGTCGGTTTATCAGATAACAAGCTCTTATCTGTTTCGTTTCCAGCATCATCTACACTCATTAAGCTTGTTTCTTTAATATTTTTAATTTCAACTTTTTTAAGATCTAACTGAATTTGTTTATCTTCTAATTTCTCAGTTTCTTCGCCTTCTCCACGATCATAAACCATTGTTGTAGATAGAGTGTAACCTTGATAATATTTCAATTTATCTAGTGTAGCATGTAGGTTATTTTCTTCTACATTGACTTCTTTGACCAGTTGTCCATCTTTATCTTTCAACGCTAATTTAATTGATTTAATTTCTACTCCAGCTGGTTTATTTAATGTATAACTAGCTGTAGCGCTCTTCTTCAAGACATCTTTTTCTGTATTAGCCCATTGTAAGGTTGGTTTTTCTAAACCTTTTGTACCTTTTTTAATAATTTTATCTTGAGGTTGTAAGATAACTTTTTCTTCGACTTTTGGAGCGTCGTTTGTTTTTTCTCCACGAATTGTTTTATACGTTTCAGTAATTTGTTTCTTACCTTCTACACCTTCTTGAGCAACTGTAGTTGTTCCACGTTTTAAAGTATCATCTTCTTGTTCTTTTGTTTCGAAAGGAATAACTTCTTCTCTTGTTTCAACTTTTGTTCCTTCAATTGGTTTTGTTCCTTTTTTAACGACTTTAGAAACGGCAGGAGTTTTCACTTCTGTAGTTGTAGAAACAACTTTATCTGTTTCAACACCTTCTACTGTTTCATAAGTTGTTTTAGTAACTTGAACTCCTTTAGTACCTTGACGTTCAACTACTTCTTCATCCACATATTTTGTATCATCTGGAACAACTTCTGTTGTAAAATCTAATTCACTTTCAGTAGACTTCTCAACTGTACCCATTGTTACTTTATATTCTGGATTTGCTGGTTGCTCTGTAGCTTTCCCTTCTTGTCCTGGTTCTTGAGTTCCCTTTGTTGAAACGGGTTCTGTATATTCAGGAAGTGCTGGTTGTACTAAAGCTTCTCCTTGCTTCTCGCCTTCTTTTACTTCTTGAGCACCTTTTGCTTCAATTTTTCCAGTATATTCTGGTAAAGATGGTTGCGTTACTGCTTGTCCTTCTTTTCCCGTTTCCTGTGTACCTTTTGCCACTTCTACTTTTGGACTTTCAGGTTTCACTTCTGGAGTTGGTTTTGGTACTTCTTTTTCAACTACTGGAGTTGGTTTTGGAGTTTCCCTCTCAACTGTTGGAGTTGTAGGTGCTGGAAATTCTTCTTTTGTACCTACACCGATAATTTGAGAAATTGGTTGTGTTGTTACTTCAGATTTAACAACTTTACGTGTTTCCACGCCATTCACAACTGTTACTTGAGTTTGAATCGTACGAACTCCTGGTTGACCAGCATAAAGAATTCGACTCTTTCCTTTTTCTAAAGCTGTATCTGCCTGTGTAATAGTTTCAAATGGAATAGTTTCTGTAGTTGTCTCAATTCTTGTTACTTCATTTTTTTCTGTTGGAGTCACAACTTCTTTAGTTCCTACTTTAACTACTTGAGAGATTGGTTGTTTAACAACTTCTTCTCCGATAACTTTACGTGTTTCTACTCCATCAACAGTAGTCACTTCCACTGTTACACGACGAATTCCTTCTACTCCTTGAGTAGCGATTTGTTTTTGTCCTTTTAATAAAGTAGCATCTTCTTGTTCCACTACCTCATATGGAAGAGCTTCTTCAATCGTTTCTACACGAGTAGTAGTAGTTGGTTCTTGTTGTTCATGATGTGAAAAATCTTTTAATTCTCTTTCACTTAAATATCCAACATAACGATAGCCGTCAATTTGTACAACTCCTTCATTAGAAGAAGTACGAATGACTTGACTTAATTCCACTGCTACAGCTTGAGATGGAATAAAAGTTGCTGCTCCTGAAGCAGTAATTAATAATGCTCCTAAAATTTTATGGCGTTTTTTCTTAGAAACCACTAAAACAATACTACTTGCAGCTAATAATCCTGCAGTAGCAACTATCATATTTTCTCTTACTCCTGTTTGTGGAAGTACTTGTTCGATTTTACGGTAAATTAAATAATATACTTCTTCATCCTGAGGTGGAACTTCCGTATGAAGAAGGGCTTTTTCTTGTTCTGTTAAATTTGCTTCGTCAACATAATGATAAGTCGATGGACTCGCAGCACTAACTGGAGTACCCATACCAAATAATGCAGATCCAATCACGACTGACCCAGCAATTTTTTTGATTTTTCTAATAGAAAAAATTTCTTTTTTCATATCGTTTCCTTTCATTTTCTAAATAATGTGCAATGTAGTATAACATAAATAAATACTGTTTCCTATTTAAAATATACTTTTTAATCATCAATTTTTACAATTTGTTTTGAAGCAGCATCAATCGTTACTTCTATTGATTTTCCATTATGATAAACTTCTACATTCCAATATAATTGACCATTATCGCGTTCTAATGTCCAATCTTTTAGTTGGCCGCCAGAAAATTGACCTAAAGCAATTGAAATCATCTCATCAACATCTGATAAAGTAGATGTCTCAATCTTCTTATAAGCACGTTTATAAGAAATATCTCCTTTTTTACGATCCATTTCTGTTTGAACTAAATTTTGGCTGTCTACTTGATAAACAAACTCATATTCTGTTGTATCATCCATCGCAGAAATTTCATACACAACTGGTTGAATTGTTTTTATTTGAACTTTCGTAATATCTAAAGCACTATACTGGTTAGAAAACACTTCTACCATTTTTTCAACACTTTCTTTATAAGAAGTTGTCCCTTGCGTAGACCCTTGATTAGCGTTTGCCGTTGCTTGTTGAGTTGTTGTATTTGTAGTTGTTTGATTACTTTGTGTTGTTTGTGCAACTGAAGTTGTCGTTGTAGGCTGCGGTGCTGTATTAATTTGAACACAGGCACTTAATAAACTTGCTGACACAATTGAAATAACTAATTTACTTTTTTTCATATTTTCCTCTTTCGAATTATTATTTTTAAAGCATATTAAATATATAAGAAACCTTGCTATTGTGCAAATAAAACAGCTGAATTTTATATTATTTTTATCGTGCACGTTTTATGATACAATAGAAGCAAATAAATTTTGAAAGGAGAGTCTATGTTAGAACAATATAAAACCATTCATCAAGATGGACAACATGAAATTGAAATTAAAGGTTCACGCTTTATCGCCCATTTCAAACGTACAGAAACAGAAGAAGACGCTCTTGAATTTATCCAAGCAATTAAAAAAGAACATTGGAAAGCCACCCATAATTGTTCAGCTTATTTAATTGGAGAAAGAGATGAATTCCAACGTGCAATGGATGATGGAGAACCAAGTGGAACAGCTGGTGTTCCAATGTTAGAAGTATTGAAGAAACAGGCTTTAAAAAACACAACCGTTGTTGTCACACGATACTTTGGCGGTACAAAACTAGGTGCCGGAGGACTTGTTCGTGCTTATACAGGAGCTGTAGCAGAAGGTCTTAAAGCAATTGGAGTCGTCCAAGCTAGCTTAGAAACGATTTTAAAAGTGACGATTGATTATTCTACTGTTGGGAAATTAGAATACTATCTTGAAACAAATGCTATTTCTGTAGTCGATAAGGAATTTACAGATGTAGTAGCGATTCATTGTAGCTTACCTGTTGAAGAAGTAGAAGCTTTCCAAGAATCAGTGATTGAATTATTACAAAACAAAGTCCAATTCGAAGAATTAGGGCAACAATATATCGAAAGACTTATTTCGTCAGATGGAGAATAAAAAAATGTGGAGCGAACAGCTCCACATTTTTTTACTTTTCACAGTAGCTACTGACGTCCCTTGCTACCTCAAGAGAAGTCCGTTTTTACTCAAACTGAGCTCGATATAAACCAGCATAAAATCCTTGTTTTGCCAACAATTCTTCATGAGTCCCTTGCTCAATTACATTTCCTTTTTGCATTACTAAAATCTTGTCCGCATTACGAATCGTTGATAAACGGTGCGCAATAACAAACGACGTCTTATGTTCCATAATATGATCCATCGCTTTTTGAATTTGCATTTCCGTTCTTGTATCTACATTCGAAGTTGCTTCATCTAAAATGAAAACAGATGGTGAGGCTAAAATAGCACGAGCAATCGTTAATAATTGCTTTTGCCCTCCAGAAATATTATCTGTTTCTTCCGTAATATACGTATCATATCCATCTGGTAATTTACGAATAAAATCATCCGCAAATGCTTGTTTTGCTGCTTGGACTACTTCTTCATCCGTTGCATCTGGACGACTATAACGAATATTTTCTCGAATCGTTCCTTTAAATAACCAAGTGTCTTGTAATACCATTCCTACTTTTGAACGAAGAGAATCCACTTTATAATCTTGAATATTATGTCCATCAATTTCGATTGCACCACTAGTAATATCATAGAAGCGCATTAATAAATTAATTACAGTCGTTTTACCTGCACCTGTTGGCCCTACAATCGCTACTGTTTCTCCTGCTTTAACATCAATATTCAAATCTTCCATTAATGTTACTTCTGGAGTATAGCCAAATGAAACATGCTTAAATTGAACATCTCCAACAATAGCTGGAAGTTCTTCTTTATCGCCTTCTTCTTCCATTTCTTCTGCATCTAATAATTCAAAAATTCGTTCTGCTGCTGCTAACATAGATTGAGTTAATCCAATCATATTCGCTGCATCTCCCATTGGTTGGCTAATATTTCTCATATATTGTAAGATTGCTTGAATCCCACCGATTGTAATCATTCCACTAGCAGCAAACAATCCACCGACAATCGCTACAAATACATAAACAATATTATTAATTAAACGAGAAATTGGATACATCATTCCTGCAAAGAATTGCGCTTTCCAAGCATGTTCATATAATTCATCATTTAAAGCTTGAAATTCTGCTTGAGAACGTTCTTCATAATTGAAGGCTTTTACAATCTCATGTCCAGCATAATATTCTTCAATATAACCATTTAATCGACCAGTTGTTTCTTGACGATTTGCAAATGCTGTTGAAGATTTCTTTCCAATCAATCCAATAATAAATAGTGAAAGAGGAATCCCTAAAAATCCAATAATCGCCAATGGAATATTAACCGTAAACATCATAATGATAATTCCAAAGAATGTCAGAACCGTTGTAAAAATTTGATTCGATACTTGTGAAAAAGAATCATCAATTGTTTGAATATCATTTGTTGCACGGCTTAATAAGTCCCCTCTTGATTGTTCATCAAAATATCGAACTGGTAAACGTGTGAATTTTTCATCGATTTCTTTTTGTAATCGATAAATAATATCACTAGCAACACGAGACATAAAATATTTCCCTAAAAAGTTTAATCCAGCTGCTAAAATATATAAAATCGCTAAAGTTTTCGCAATCGCAAAAACTCCTTCTAAATCAACAGATGTATAATTAGAAGCAATATAACTTTCACTAATTAACGTTGTTGCATCCCCTAAAATTTTAGGTAATTGAACATCTAAAATAACTGAAATAAGGGATACTACTAGTACAATCGTCACAATCACTCGATCAGGTTTTAAATAACTTAATAATCGTTTTAAGACAGTTTTATTCATGAGTATCCTCCATTTCTTCTAAACTTGATTGAGAATTCATAATTTCTTGATAAATTTGGTTACTTTCTTTCAATTCATCATGAGTTCCAATTCCAACAACATTTCCTTCATGTAATACAATAATTTTTGTAGCATCTGTTACGGATGAAATTCTTTGTGCAACGACAAAAATAATCGATTGTTGATTAATTTCTGCTAAATTCGCACGAAGTTTAGCTTCTGTTTTCGCATCTAATGCAGAGAAGCTATCATCATAAACATAAATCGAAGCCTGTTTTACTAATGCACGAGCAATTGACAATCTTTGTTTTTGTCCTCCAGAGAAATTATCTCCTTTTTGCTCTACGTGTGCATCTAATCCTTCTTCTAAACTAGAAACAAATTCCCACGCTTCTGCTTGTTTTAACGCTTGAATCATTTCTTCATCTGTTGCATGTTCATTTCCGAATCTTAAGTTATCTCGAATACTTCCTTCAAATAACATACGATTTTGAGGGACGAATGCGATTTGCTCGCGTAGTTCTTTTTCTGTAAATTCTTTAATATTTACACCATTCATTAACAACTCTCCAGAAGTTGTATCTAAGAATCGCATTAATAAATTCACTAGGGTAGATTTTCCTGCTCCAGTAGAACCGATAATCGCAATTTTTTCGCCAACTTTTGCTGTGAAGTCGACATGGTTTAGCATTGCTTTTTCTGCTCCTTCATATTTGAAAGAAACATCTTTAAATTCTACTGTATCAATTTTTTCTAAACCATAATCTTCACTCACAAAGGTTTGAATATTTTCTTGTTCTAATACTTCATTAACCCTTTTTGCAGCTACAAGGCCTTGAGGAATCATAATGAAGATAAACGATAGCATTAATAAAGCGACTAACACTAAAACAGAATATTGAATAACTGCCATTAAAGCTCCCACTTCTAATTGAGATGCTTGAATTAAATGAGCCCCCACAAGGACAACCGCTAAATTCGCAAAATTAATTGTAATCATCATTAGTGGCATAATTAAACTGAATTTAATATTCATCCCGAAAATTAATTCACGATATTTCTCATTGACTTTGTCAAATCGTTCTACTTCATACTCGCTCTTATTAAATGCACGAATGACACGAATACCCGTTAATGAATCACGAATAATTTGTGTTAGTGTATCCGTCATTTGACGCATAATTGTAAAGTCTTTAGAAACTGTTTTTACTAATAATGCGACTGCAATTCCTAAAAATGGAATGGATCCTAATAATACTAATGACAATGTAAAGTTCATACGAACAGATAAGATAATAGATCCCACTAACAATAATGGAGCCATTAATACCATACTCATTGAGAATCCTAGTGTTTGAGCTAAACTTTGAATATCTCTTGTTGTACGGTTAATATACGAAGATGTTCCTAATTTTTGGAAATCTTGTGTTGAGAAATGTTGAATTTTTGTAAACATACTCAAACGTAAATCTTTTGATAATCCAGCAGAGAATTTCCCGATAAAACGAACGACTAAAATTGATAACACTAAATCTAAAGTCGAAGTTAGTAACATTAATCCCCCTTGTTGTAAAATCACCGCTTGGTTTTGTTTTAAAATCCCATTGCTTACTAATGAAGCTAAAATGGTTGGAGATAATAAACTCGAACCAACTTGTAAGATTGTTAAAACAACAATTCCCGCTAATAATGCTCGGTATCTACGAACATGATTCATGATTTGTTTCATTTAGTTTCTTCCTTTCTATTTGAGAGTGTTTCGATTGGAATACTTTCAATCGTATTAATCATTTTATGGATAACTTGGAAAGCTTGTTCCAATTCTTCTTTTTCTTGAGTTTCTAATATTTTTTGAACCAATTCATTATTTTTTTGAGTAATGATTTCCCCAACTTCTCTTCCTAAATCAGTCAAGGTTACTAGTGTTACTCGCTTGTCATTTTGGTCATTCATTCGAACGATATACCCATGCTTTTCTAAGGAATTGACAAATTGGATAGCTGTTGAAGATTTTATTTCAAATATTTTACTAATATCTTTTATAGTTAGTGTTTCACCACGTTCTGATTCACAAAAATGCAATAGTAGTAAAACATTATTTTCTTTTATCGTAAGATTAGGTGCGACACTTCGAAATATATTGATGTGCTCAATTCTTATAAAGAGCTTGAGAATATCATCAAAGGTTTGTTTGTTTGTCATGTAGTCTCTCCTTTCTGATTTGCTTTATTAAAGTGTAACAGATAATAGGTAGGTAGTCAACCTATGTAATATTCAGAAATGATATTTTCACTGTAGCATTTGGACGCCAGTAGCTTCGCTTTGCGAATCTCTTGGCTAAAATTTGAGCCTAAGGTCTCAAATTTTCCAGTAAAACAATCCATTTTTCAATGGATTGTTTTACCTTTGCTACGGTGAAAATTTTCTTTCCTCATCGATATACAATTTTTTACGTATATTTAGTAAAAACCGTTAATAACGAAGTTGCAAGGTCGGCAGCAACCCTGCGGTCTCATGTTTTGCTACTCCCGAAAATTATTTTCTTCTCTTTTTTACATGCAAAAAAGGACAAGAATCGTTGTCCTTGTCCTTTTTCACTTTATTCTATTCTCTTTTTTTACGAGTTGCTATATGGACGGTTATAATCCCATAATATAGCTAACAAGCCTACTAGAGCTACTAACATTGTGGCAACTCCTGGTTTTCCAACCATTTGATGACCTTTTACTAAGACAATTAAGAAGATCACCATTAAGACTACTCGTATCCATATTCTAACTTTTGGATTCATCACATATGCTCCCATCTAATTTCACTTGGTTTCATGATGACTGTTTCATGATTTCCATTGCCATCATAAACTTCAGTTTCTTGTGCTTCATTTGTATTGTTAACAATTGCATATAAGCCTTTTTCAGGATATGCATGAACTTCAACTGATAAATTAGAAGAATACCATTTTTTGAATTCTTGTTCTTTAGCAGCTGCATAATATAATGCACGAAGTAATAATCTTGTGTTTTCTGGGCTATAAGGTAGACCTGCAAGATATACCCCACGACCTTTTCCATAAGGATTAGCTGCTAAATGAATTTCACCGAATTCTTTTCCTTCAGCATTCGCTGGCATTACAATACCTTCTACTTCTTGAGAAACTTTTGGATTACTGAATTCTAACACTTCTGTATGTTCCGTTAATCCATAGATATTCTTCATTCCTTCTCCGAAATCGATTTTGCGTACATCTTTAATATCTTCTGTAATGAAGTGAGTGTCTAATTCTTTTGTAAAATATTTATCAGTAGATAAGCTATAACCCATTTCACGTTCTACCCCTAGAACATCCGCTAATTGGAAATATCTACCTTGATGATGAACTGCTGTTGGTTCTCCTACCCCAACAAATCCTCCACCATTATATACAAATTCACGAATTTTAGTTAGTAGTTCTGGATTTTTCCAAACATCCCCACCACTAAATGCAGTTCCTGCATCACCAGCATTAATTATAACATCCACGTTTTTTAAGATATCTGTCGTTAAAACATCTTCAAAGCTAATGAATTGAACATCAACACTAGCACCACTTAAGGCTTCCATAATTCCTAAATAAGAATAAATTTGTTTATATGGTAATTCATGTGCCACCATATGAGATTGCCAAGTACGTAATTTACCCCATGCATTTAGAATTGCTACTTTTAAACCTACATATGGTTTTGTATGTTTTACAACATCATAAATTTCTCTAAATTCATCCGTTACTTGTTCAATATAATCAACAAATTTAGGGAATTGGTATGCTAAACTTAAGTAGCCACCATATCCAATTCGGTCGACTGGATTTCTCATAATCGCACGTCTTGCTGATAACCAGTTTTTATTTGCTTCAATTGTAGGATCATTTCCTTCTCTAAATACATCTGGAAAGAAGTATGGTAAAAATCTTCCTTCAGTGTATTTTACATGAGGAATATCAGAAATCATACGTAAAGTTGCTCCGCCCCCTACGGAACCAACTACTGCATCTAAGCCAATTTCTTTGAAATATTTCCCATAAGGTTCTGTTCCGATCCAGTTGTCCCCTAAAAACATCATTGCTTCTTTTCCTGCATCATGTGCAAGATCCACTAATTTTTTTGCTTCTGTTGCAACAAATTTTTGGATGAAGTCGATATAGTCTAAGTAAGCTTTACTTGGAGTTCTAAATGTAGAATTATAATATCCCTCATCTACAATATCTTCTGCTCTTAAACGATAACCCTTTTCTTTTGCAAAAGCTTCTAGAGCTGCTACAGAAACACTAGCTCCATATCCAAACCAATCTACAAACTTTTCTTTCCCTAATTGATTAAAAATCAAAGTAAAATGATAGAAGAAAGTTGTAAAGCGAACAACATCTGTATCTGGATTTTCTTTTAACCAATTTTTTAAATACGTTTGCATATATTCATTAGAAGCTGGTTGACGGACATCAAATGGAATATCATGTGGAACGTTTCCCCAATTATTTGTAATATGATTATACATTTGAGTTGGATCCCAAATAGCATATACTAAAAATGATACCGTATATTCATGAAAAGCTTCTGTTTCATGAACTGTAACAATATTTCTTTCTTTATCTAATACCCAATTTTCAACACTAACCACTTTCCCCGTTGTGCGGTCGATGACTTCCCAATATAATTTTTCATCATGAACGTAATCTGGTTGAACTTGATCTGTAAAATATCCATCCATAAATGGAATTTCTAATTCATTTGAAGTTGCTAGATGGAATTTAGACATTACATAAATTTGTTGGCATTCTTCCATATGCTTCTCAGCAAATTCATTATGATTTCTTGCAACAAAATACGTCGTATAAATTTTAGCATCTAATTGTTTTGTTGCTTCATCTAATTTAGTACCATCACTATCTCGAATGGCATCTGCTCCCCAACGGTCAATTAATTCTTTTGTTTCTTTCAAAAAATTAGCCTGACTTGGTAATGTTAAACGTCCCTTCGTTTTGCTCATGGTGTTTCTCCTCTCTACTCTTTAGAACCACCTAAGGTCATTCCTTGTGTTAATTTATTTTGAACAAGAATATATAGAATTAATGTTGGTAACATTACTAATACCATCCCTGCGTACATTTGACCATATTGCGCCGCACCACGTTGTGCTTGTAATAAGTTTTTCAACCCAACCGGTAAAGTTTGATTTTTACCAGGCATTAACGTTAATGCAATAATATATTCATTCCAAAATGATAAGAAGTTAAATAAAATTACTGTAATAATACTTGGTCTTGCCATTGGAGTCATAACTTTGAACATAGTTGTAAAATAACCTGCCCCGTCAATAGCTGCAGCTTCTTCAAATGTTGTTGGTAAAGTTTTAAAGAAATTCGATAATAAGTAAATTGTAAATGGTAATGATGTTGATGCATACACTACTGCAAGTATAAAAATATTATTTAAGAAGAAGCCATTTGCGATTCCAAAAGCTTTTAATCCTTTATCCCAATCTAATAACATTAAGAAGATTGGAACAACAATATAGTTTACGTTAATGAATAATCCACCCTTTAGAAGTGTATTAATTAATTTACTTCCAGGGAATTTAAATCTTGCTAATACATAAGCAGCTGGAATCGCAACGGCTACTAAAATGATTAATGCTAATGCTGTTACAATAACAGAATTCAACATATAATCTCCCATTTTTGCACTTGTCCATGCATCAATAAAGTTTTGGAAATAAAATCCTTTTGGAGCAGTCCATGGACTACCATAGAATTCACTATTTTGCTTAATGGATGCGACAAATACCCAACCAACAGGCACAATAATGGAAATGGCTAATGTAATTAACGCTACATAAATAAATGCTTTATATAAGCGTTCAAATGAACGAGTTTGCATTTTCATAATATGCCTCCTAATATTCTAGAATGTCACGTTTTGTAATGTGACTAACGATACCTGATAATCCAAATGAGAAGATAAAGACTACTACCCCAATTGCCATACCATAACCAAAGGAAGAGTTAGTATAAGCTTGAGTAAACATGTAGCTTAAGAATACTTCTGTAGATCCATCTGGACCACCATTTGTTAAAATTTGTACTAATAAGAAACTTAAGTTAATCGTACTAATAATAAAGAATGTTAATGTTGTACGAATACTATTCCAAATTAATGGCAATGTTACATTGAAAAATTTACCAATTTTTCCTGCACCGTCTAAATCAGCTGCTTCATATAAGCTAGATGGAATATTTGCCATACCAGCCATATACATTACCATATAATACCCAATCGCTTGCCAAATTAAAGCAAATGCTAGGGAATAAATGACAACACCTTGGTCTCCCAACCATAAACGTTCTAATGCTTTTGGTAAAATAGCATTTAATAAACCACCATTTGGATCATAAATCGCTGCAAATAAACCAGCAATAACTACAATTGATAAAATATTTGGAATATAGAAAATAATTCTAAAGAAATTATTTCCACGAATTTTTTCAGTTGTTAAAATGGAAGCAAATAATACGGCTAAAACAACTGTTACAATCGTTACAATGACAATTAATAAAATTGTATTTTGAATTGTTCTTGAAAAATTCTCATCTTTCCATAAGGTTACAAAATTATCAAATCCTACAAATTGTTTGTTCTTTGAAAATCCACCCCAACGATACATGGACATTCTGAACACTTCAATCGTTGGATAAATTAAGAAAGTAAGAAATAATATAATGGCAGGTAATATACATGCTAGGATAAATCCTGCACGTTCTTTTTTCCGACGATTATTCATCTTCATGCTCCTATCTTTTATTTAAGTATAAAATAAAGCTGGGAATGACTACCTCCTGAAAGAAAACTCTTGGAACTTTGAAACTACTTAAAACTGAGTTTATCTTTCCGGAAGAGCCTCTTTTCCCAGCTCCTTTTCTATCCATTCACACTAGTTGAAGAATTATTTTTCTACAGCCGCACCTAATTTTTGGCTAACTTCTTCAACTGATTTTTGCCAATCTGCTACAGATTTTTGAACAGAGTCTATTTGACCGTATAATGTTTCTTTCATGTTTACTCCTTCAACTGGTTTTGTAGCAATAAAGTTACCATTGATAACTCCGTCCACTTCATCTACAACTTTATATAAACTTTGTAATTCAGCAGGTAATTTGCTTGTTACACCTTGAATTGGTTGAGCAGCATTGTGTTTAGCAAAGATTGCTGCTGCTTTATCAGAATATAAGAATGATAAGAATTCTTTAGCTTCTTTTTTGTTTGTTGCTGCTTCTGGAACCCAGATATGTTCAAAGAATGAGTAAACGAAACGTTTGCCACCTTTTTCGATTGCTGGAGCAGCAGTCATAGCCCATTTGAATCCATCAGCACGAGGAGCATCTTTCATTTCTCCAACTACCCATGTACCATTTGGCATGAATAAAGCTTTGTTATCTAATAATAATTGTTGGTTCTTAGTAAAGCTTTGTGGGTTAGCATTTGCTACTGTTGATGGTTCAACGTTTTTCACTAATTCGCCTAATGCATCAAACGCTTTAGTTGCTCCTTCAGAAGCAAAAATTCCTTTTTCATAGCTCATTGCTTTGTTGAATAAATCAACACCACCAGCATTTGCTAATAATGCAGGGAAGAAGCTATCTAAATATCCAGTTGTTGGATAAGTAAATAATGAAATTCCTTCTGCTTTTGCTTTTTCTGCTAATTCTTTCATAGCTGGCATATCTTTTGGAACTTCCCAACCTTTTTGTTCGAATAAACCTTGGTTATAGAATAAACCAGTTGGTGCATAGAACATAGGTGCTAAATAGTGTTTGCCATCACGGTATGGGTCAGTAACTGTAGAACCTAATACTCCATTTAATAATTTTTCAGAAACTTTTTTATCTTCCCCGTATACTTTCATATCAAATAAATCAGAAATATCAGCTAAAGCTTTTTCTTTAATTAATGTTTCTGGTAAAGCTTTTTTACGTCCTAATGCAAGCATAACTACATCTGGGAAATCTCCAGCTTTCATTTTTGGTGAAAGTTCGTCTTCAAGTTCTTTACTAGATTGTAATTCCACTTTAACATTTGGATTTGCTTCTTCATAAGCTTTAATTAATTCAGGCCACATTTCTTTACCATAACCTGATTCAAGCGCTGCTAATTTAAGAGTTTTCTTTTCTCCAGATTTAGTTTCTGCAGGTTTATCATCAGTTGTTGCTTTATTACAAGCTACTAAACCAACAGTTGCTAAAAGTGCTGCACTTGATAACATTAATTTCTTTTTCATAAATATTCCTCCTGTTTTCTCGAAAATTCTTCATTTTCGAAAGGTTATTCTTTTTTTACCTCGACATCATAATACTACTAATAAAACGTTTACACAATCGTTTTATTGCTCTATTTTATAACAATATTGTTTTATAAAGAACAAAAATAGGAAAGAATCTGATTATGTTATAAATCGAATTCTTCCCTATAAATCTTTTATATTTTATCTATATACTTTTTATTCAATTAGCAAAATTTTCATTTTTGAATGTTTACCACTCTTTTGGACTCCATAATTGTCCGTCCAATTGTACTTTATAATGATCTACTCGCTGTTGTTGTTCCAATAATAATTGTTTGCAAGCTTCTAAAAAAGCTCTCTCTTTATAATCTTGACATTCTTCTTGCCAAATAGCAATTTGTTCTTCCATCCATTTAGAATCCATCTGCTTCATTCCCCATTTCTGAAAGCATCATCACTAATTCTTCTCTTTCTTGTTTCAACTCTACAATCCAATCTCTCGCTTGCTGCGTATGAGTATTTTCATAGTACTCCAATCTTTCCAACATCCATTGTTCTTTTTCACTAAAATGATGCGAACCATTTTCTAAATAGTACAGATAATCCACTAATAATTGTTGTTTTTGAGTTTCGGGTAAATATTGAAATTGATAAATGACAAATGGAGTTTGATATTCCCATCCTAATTGATTGGCAAGTGCTTGATAAGGTCTCAGTAACTCTTCGATGCCAAATCCTACTGAACCACCCGCTGTATATCGGTCGCTTTTAGCTCCCACTGTAACAACAATTCCGAATTCTTTCATCTTATTTTTTTGAGATAAATTCAGCGTCAGCACTTCATCCATCCATTGCTTCATCACACTTGGGCATTGATACCAATAAAATGGAAATTGTAAAATAATTCTGTCTGCTTCTTGAAGACAAGCTCGTTCTATTGTTTTATCAAAATAATTATTTTCTTGTTCTGCTAAAATCGATTCTAAATGACGAATTTGAATCTTTTCTTCTCCTTTAATGGCCGCTAATAAAAATTGCTGAGAAGTTGATTGAGCTACATCAGGATGACTCATAATAATAAGTGTTTTAGTCATTAAATTTACCCTTTCTGATATTGATTTAGTAAAGCTTGACTATTTTCTACAAAATAAGAAATCGCATATTGTAAAGCTGCATCATCTACTAGAAAAGATGGATGATGCCATTCATAAGGACAACCTGTTCCAATAAAGGCAAAACATCCTGGAATATATTCCATATAATTCGCGAAATCTTCTGCTCCCAATGTTAACTCAGGAGTTACAATTGTTGCAAATTGTTCTGTTGTATCTTTTACAATCGCTGTCACTTCTTCATCATTATCTACTACTGGAGGTGTCATAATCCACTCCATATGTGCTTCTTGTCCATAAATAGCAGCCATTTGATGCACCATATGATCCATTAAACCGCGAATTTTATCTTGATCCTTTTTATAAAAAGTACGAATCGTTCCTTCAAAGAAAACACGTTCCGGAATAACATTCCAAGTATTTCCGCCTTCGATATGAGAGATACTTAATACTGCAGGTGACAATGGTGAAACATGACGACTCACAATCGCTTGTAAATTTGTAATAATTTGACAGGCTGTAACAATTGGATCATTCCCATTATGTGGAGCTGCTGCATGAGTACCTACACCTTTTAATTCCACAGAAAATTGTCCCACAGCTGCCATTAACGGCCCAGCTTTAATCCCAATTGTTCCAACAGGCAATTCAGGCTTATTATGGAATCCAATAATGGCATCAACTCCCTCTAATACACCTTCAGATATTAAAGCACGAGCACCTCGATTCATTTCTTCTGCTGGCTGAAAAATGAATCGAATTTTTCCATTTAAACTTTCTTCTTTTTCTTTTAAAATTTTCGCAGCCATTAATAAACTAGCTGTATGAAAATCATGACCACAAGCATGCATCACACCATCATGTTCTGAACGATAGTCTAAATCCGTTTGTTCATGAATCGGCAATGCATCCATATCTGCTCGAAGCGCAATAACAGGCCCTTCTTTCGTACCAATTTCCGCTACAACACCTGTTGGTGTTTGTAATGGACGATAAGAAATTCCCCATTCTGTCAATTTTTCTTGAATAAATGCTGTTGTTTTAAATTCTTGTTCAGATAATTCGGGATAGCGATGTAACGTACGTCTCATTTTCACCGCTTCTTGAATCCATTCTTCTTTCATATCAATCACCTCTTGAAAATCACTTGATTTTATTTTACTACAAACAAACTAAAAAAACATGAGGAAAAGCCTAAACCTTCCTCATGTCTGCAAGATTACGGGAATAGAAATAGATTTTATCTAATGTACTGGCGTCCAACGCTACATCAGAAAAAGTCTCAACCGTCCTCTCATATTATTCCGTTAAGAAAAGAATAGACTTCCTACAGTAGCTCGAGTACTATCAGCCACACTGGCTGATAGTACTGGAAAAATTGAGACCAAGGCTCAATTTTTAGCCCTGAGACCGAGGCTCAGGGCGTCCATAGCTACAGTAAAGGAAGTCTAATTCTTTTCAGTTTGCATGCGGTACATCTGCGCGTACACTCCGTCTTTTTCGACCAAGCTTACATGATTCCCCTGCTCAATAATCTCACCCTTGTCCAACACGAAAATCTTATCCGCATGAACAATCGTAGACAAACGATGCGCAATCATAACCGTCGTACGATCCTTCGACAGAACTTCCATCGCCTTCTGAATCATCCCTTCTGTTTGCGTATCCACATGAGAAGTCGCTTCATCCAACACTAAAATTGTTGGATTAAACGCTAACGCTCGAGCAAAAGAAATCAATTGACGTTCTCCAGACGAATACTCCGCCCCTTTATCTTGAATCGGAATATCCAATCCTTCTTCAGAACGCTCTAAAATATGCTGACCACCCACTTGAATTAACGCATTTTCCATCACTTCAGTAGTAATTGCTGGATTCTCCATTCCAATATTACTACCTAAAGTTCCAGCAAATAAATACGGATCTTGTAGCACAATCCCCATCTTCTCACGCACTTTACGCTGATTCGATAAAGCAATATTTTGATGGTCAATCCAAATTTCTCCATCCGTTGGGTCATAAAATCTAAATAACAAATTCATAATCGTCGATTTTCCGGAACCCGTATGTCCTACAAAAGCCACTGTTTCCCCCGCTTCAATTGTAAAGGAAATATTTTTCAATACAGGAGTTTTTCCATCATAAGAAAACGATACATTTTTAAATTCTACTTTTCCATCTTCCATGACAAAATCAGCATCTCCTGATTTCTCGATTGGTGTTTCCATTAATTCAATCACTCGTCCACCTGCTGCAAAAGCATGTTGCAATCCCGCAAAAATTTGTACTAAATTATCAATTGGATCATAAAGACGATTAATATAGTCCACAATTGCATAAATAAATCCAGCCGTTAATCCTAATGTTCCTCCTAAATATTTCACACTTAAATATAAAACGGCAAACATTAAAGTAACATTTCTTAGAAATCCTACCACACTCCAAGCTAAGAAAGATTCTACCTTTAATTCTTCAAGACCAATTCCTTTCCACTCTTGAACAATCTCTTCATACTCTTTATTCACTAGTTTTTCTTGTTGAAACACTTGAATAATGGACATCCCTTGAATGATTTCATTTAGTTTCCCATTCATATTACTAAAACTCTCACGAAGAGGTCCCGTAAATGCTCCTGCCTTTTTACTAAACACTACTTGCCATAATAGAATGGCAGGAATCACTAATAATAAAGCAGCTCCTAATCGAATATTAAGAGAAAAAATGACGACATAAATTCCAACAATAATGATAATACTATTTAACACATTAGCAGTTGCTGCAACAAAGAAGTTTTGACGAACCACTTCCGTATCATTCGTAATTTTTGACACAACTTTCCCTGCTGGCAATGAATCAAAATAACGAATCGGTAAATGTTGAATTTTATCGAATAATTCATCTCTTAAACGCTTTGTTAAACGATTGGACATTATACTTAAAATAAATCGTCCAAAATAAGCGGATAACGCTGAAATGAGTAATAAGCCAAAATAGACTGCAGCAAATTGAGTAATTTGCCCCCAATGAATGACTCCTGAATTTTCTGATGGTGTAATTACCAAGTCAATAAATTGCTTTGCAACAATTGGAGCATACACTCCTGAAGCTGAAGCAAGTAATAATAAAATAAATCCAATGAAAAAGGAACGTTTTTCATAACGAATATAGCTTAATAACCAAAAAATTGTTTTTAGCATTCTTCGCTCACCTCTCCTTCTTCTAATTCTTGTTTCAAGTATTGTTCATAATACCAACCTTTTTGTTCAAGTAACTCTTCATGAGTTCCTCTTGCCACAATCTGACCCTCTTCAAATACTAAAATGCAATCTGCATGTCGAATTGCAGATAATCGATGCGCCGTAATAATATTTGTTTGAGAATTTCTTTCAGATTTTAGATGATCCACAATTTGGTTTTCTGTTTTAGCATCAACCGCTGATAAAGCATCATCTAATAATAAAATTTCAGAATTTCTGAGCAATGCACGGGCAATGGATAATCGTTGTTTTTGCCCACCACTTAAAGTAATCCCTTTTTCGCCAATCATTGTTTCCAATTGTTCTGGCATTCGACGAATATCTTCCGCTATGGCAGCTTGTTCCAGCACATCCCACACAACGGCTTCTGTAATTTCCTTATTAGCAAGTTTCAAATTTTCTAAAATGCTTTTAGAAAATAACACATGTTCTTGTGGTACATACGCCATTAAAGCATCCACTGATTGACGTTTCCAATGAATCAATTCCTTCTGATTCAGTAAAACTGTTTCATTTTGATAAGGATATTGATGCAAGAACTGTTTTAAAAAGGTCGTTTTCCCGGAACCCGTTTTTCCAACAATTCCAATCGTTTGTCCTTTTTTTATACTAACTGAAATATTTTTCAACGTTGGGCTTTCTTCGCCCGGATAAGTAAAGGAGAAATTTTCGAATCGAATTTCTTCAAATTGACCTAACTCTTCCTGTCCATCTTCTTCTAAATCATCACTTGTTTCGAATAATTCAAAAATTCTCTCAAACGAAACTTTCCCTTGTTGAACCATTACGACAAGGTCTCCGATTAAATACAATGGAAAGACTAATAATCCGATATAAATTGGAAACGAAACTAAGCTCCCTAATAAAATTTTTCCTTCTTGAACAAGTCCTCCACCATAAATCAACCCAATCAACATACAAATTCCTACAACAACTTGTGCTAATGGAGTAAATAACATTCCCACTTTAGCTACTTCAATATTTTTTTGCAGAGAATCTTCTGTTTTATTTTGGAAAATTTGACTCATCCTATCTTCTTGTCCGTAAGCTCGAATGACATACGTTCCATCAATCATTTCTAATACTTCCGCATTCATATCAGAAATAGCCTTTTGAGCATCCCCGTACACGATTTCAATTTTATCCGTTAATCGATAGAGGGCATAGGCTAATACCGGCATTGGTAAAATGGAAATCAGCGTCAATTCCCACCATACATTCATTACCATATTCGACAGTACAGACAAAGTAATAAAAAATGCATTTAGAAACGCATAGATTCCAAACCCTACTAAATTCCCAATCGTTTCAAGGTCTTCACTAGAACGGGTTACAATATCTCCAACTCTAAACTTTGTATAAAATGGAGCTTTTTTCCATAATAATTGCTTCATCGTTCCTAATCTTAAATTGGTAATATAGTCAAAACGTCCAAACCATATCCAATACATTAATGCAGAATCTAATATATAAACTCCTACTAATGATAAGAAAAAGAATCCCATATAACCCAATAGTTGTGATTGTGTCAACGATTGATCCACAATCGCATTTACAATTTGTCCTAATATTTTTGCAGGAACGACTAATAAATAACTATTTAAAATCGCACTACATACAATAATGACATATCTCACCCAGTGTTTCTTAAAATAAACTCCTAGGTGTTTCATAATGACTTTCATATATCCTCCTTACTCCCACAGCAATTTGACAAAAAAAGACTAGTTCCGTATACATGTATACACAACTAGTCCCTCCACTTTTATCTATGAAAAAAAGCTAACTACCTACTACAGCAGACAGTTAGCCTCATTTCGCAAAACCAAAAATAATTAAAGTGAGTATATTAATACATTGTCATATTCTGTAAGGAGATTTTAGTTGTTTTGTTCAATTGTTGATGTTTTCCATTTAAGTTGTTCATTACAACTACCTCCTTCATATTATTTGTTAAACACTTTGCTTAACACACTCATCGTACACCCAAATGAGATTTTTTGCAAGTGAATTTTTACACGGTTATACCATATAAATTTAAAAATGATACAAGTCTTTCTTCAGATGTTAGTCGATTAAACGTTGGTAAATTGTCTACTTGCTTAATTTTAATCGACATTCTTTTCGCTAATGGGGTTAAGACATTACTTAAGTAAACTCCAAATAATCCCGAAACTAAAATTGTTGTTGGTTTAAATTGAAATTCTGCAAACATTTCTAAAAATTCTTCTTGAATTGTTTTTGGATCAATCGTATGTATCAACTTTGTATAAGCAACGGCATCTTTATCCGCCATTTCAATCATAAAAGGAATATTTTGTTTAGAGAAATCTGAACTCACCAATTCCTGAACCCCAATTCTAACTTGCATTGAAACATTCACTGTTGCTTCAATTCTCTCCATAAATTTAGCAAACTCAAATTCAGAAATTTGTAATTCAGCTGGTGTATTTGAAACATAATATTGATATTTTGGAATATCTTTTAATGCCAACATTTTTTCTTGTTGAACATAATTGACCTCTTTTGTACGTTGATTAAACGTAAATACTGGGTAAGTTTGATAATAGTTTTTTTGTTGTTTATTCCAAACTACCTCTAATTTTTCAAGATTTCCTTCTTGTAAAACTAGTGTGAATACTTGTTCGACAAATTTTCTATTTTGATTCGTTACAGCTGTACTTTTTCCAATATTTTCTTCTGTAAAATTTAAAATATTGGGTAATACTTCAAATTTCTCAACTTCAATTCCTAATCTTCCCATTCTTTGAATCTCAGTATCATCAATAATCGATTTCTTCTCAAAACGAATTTGAATGCCTTTTGATAACCATTGTAAATCCAATTCTGATTGACGAGTTGCTCTTTCTAAGCGACATTTCTTTTCAATAGTTGTTACAAATGCTAATTCTTCTTCATTTTTTAATAGTTGAATTATTAAACCTTTAGTATGATTCTTTTCAAATTGAAATACGAATTTTGTTTCACCTTTTAATGTTCTAAAAACAACATGACCTTTTTTTGATGAAATCTTATTCAATTCTTTCTCTAATTGCAAGGCTAATGCATACATAGATGAAGTCATCTAATCCTTCTCTCTTTAATAAATTTCCTACTAATATTACCATAGTTTAAATGAAATATCATTGTATTTATAAAAATTATCGCATAAAAAAAGGATTAACGGTCATTCCGTCAATCCTTTTGTCTCTTAATGTCTAACAAAATTAGCCAGCAACAACTTGTGTACCGCCATCACCTTTTAATACTTCAGCGATATTTTCTAATGAAGTAATGATAGCTTTACCTTGTGGATAGTTTTCAACGAATGCAATAGCTGCTTCAACTTTTGGTAACATTGAACCAGGTGCAAATTGATTTTCTCCAATATATTTTTTCAATTCACTAGTTGTTACAGTTTCTAGTTTTTGTTGATCTGGTTTATTGAAGTTAACATATACATTGTCAACACCTGTTAACACGATAAATAAGTCTGCTCCAACTAATTCAGATAATGTTTGACTTGCAAAGTCTTTATCGATAACTGCTTCAACACCTGTTAAGAATTTAGTTTCTGAATCTTCAACAACTGGGATACCTCCCCCACCTGCTGTAATAACAACAGTACCTGTTGCAATTAAGTTTTTAACTGTATTTACTTCTTTAATGCCAACTGGTTTTGGTGAAGGAACTACTTTACGGTAACCACGGCCTGCATCTTCTTTAAATGTAGCACCAGTAGCTGCTGCTTGTTCTTTAGCTTCTTCTTCAGTTAAGAATGGTCCAATTGGTTTAGTTGGATTTGAGAATGCTGGATCGTCTTTTGAAACGATTACTTGTGTTACTACTGCAGCTACATCTTTTTTAATGCCACGTGCTTGTAATTCATTTACTAATGCATTTTGTAACCAGAATCCGATTGATCCTTCTGTCATCGCAACACATGTATCTAATGGCATTGCTGGATTTTTTTCAGAATCAGCTGCTGCTTGTTGTAATAATAAGTTACCAACTTGTGGTCCATTACCGTGAGTAACAACTAATTCATCGCCATTTTCAATGAATTGTACTAAGTATTTTGCTGTTTGAATTAATGCTTCTTGTTGTGCTTTTGCTGAAGCATCTGATGATAAAATTGCGTTACCGCCTAACGCTACTACGATTTTACGTGACATATTTATAAACTCCTTTATGATTAAAACTAAATCTTATACTATTTTTTACCTGCTAGTCGATATACTGCTTCTGCATAAATATCCATTGAATCAAATATATCTCTTAGCGACATTTTTTCATTTTCCATATGGAATGTAATTGGTGAATCTGGGAATACTGCTCCATAAGCAACACAATTTTTCATAGTTCGAGCAAAAGTTGCTCCTCCTGAAGATTGTGGTAAATGAGTTGTATCACCAGTTTTTTCTTGGTATACAGCCATTAATGTATCTACTAGAACACTATCCAATGGAACATACAATGGTCCTAAATAATCATATTCTTCATACTCTAATCCAAATTCTTTTGCTTTTTCAGATAGAGTTTTGACAATTGCATCTTTATCTGCTAATACTGGAATACGAATATCAATACGAATTTCTGATTTTTCTGGTGTAATCGTCACACCTGCTACATTGAATGTTAAACCACCTGATGGCTCATCTTCAATTTTCCCTAAAATACTACTTCCTGTAGCATCTTCTCCCACTACTTCTGAAATAAATGCTAATGCTGAATGATCAACAACTGAGTGAAGTCCCTTAACTAAGCGAACTAATGCATTTACACCTAGTGGTGCATCTTTTGCATGTTTCGAAACTCCTAAAACAGTTACTTCATCATCTTGCGTTTCATATTCAAATTTTAATGAAGATAATTTCTCTACTACTTGAGAGAAATAGTCTCCTTTATAAGATGCTTTACCCGGTACTACATTAAAAGCATCTCCTGAATGAAAGTCTAAAGTGTTGCTTCCAGGTCCATGCAATTTCACTTGTAATAAACCTTTTTCAGCATATGTTAATGGGAATTCCGCATCAGGTGCAAATCCCATTGTCGCTACTTCTTCTAACTCGCCATAACGAGCTAAACAGCGCCATAATGTTTCTTCGTCAGTCCCAAAAATGAATCGAATACGTTTATCAAATTCCACTCCTGCATCCATTAATGCTTTTACTGCATATAAAGCTGCCATTGAAGGACCTTTATCATCTTGAGTCCCTCTTCCATATAAGAAACCATCTTTTAAAACAGCTTCAAATGGGGGAGTATCCCAATTATTCAAATCTCCTGCTGGAACAACATCCAAGTGACATAGAATTGCTAAAGACTCTTCGCCACTTCCTACTTCAGCATATCCATAATATCCTTTAGGATCAATGTAAGTACTAAATCCTAATTCACGGCATAAAGCCAATGCATCTTCTAATGCGAATTGAATATCTTTTCCAAAAGGAGTATCTCCTTCACCTTCATTTAGGACAGAAGGAATACGGACAAATCTTTTAATTGATTCAATACATTCTTCTTTATGTTTTTCTGTAATAAATGTGCTCATCGTATCCTCCTTAAGAATAAGAAATCCCCCCTTTATTTCGAGGGGAGTTCTTAAAATATTTATTTAATTTTCAATTAAATATTAATGAATGTTCCTAAGATTAATAATAGGATTGAAACGCCCATTACAATACCTACTAATTTAGCAACAAATTTCCACCAAGTTGTAATTTCGATACGTCCTAATGCTAATGCACCCATAACGATACCTGAAGTTGGTGATAGTAAGTTTAGTACCCCATTTGCTGATTGGAAAGCAGTAATTACTAATGATTGAGATACATTTACGAATTCTCCTAAAGGAGCTAAGATACCAATTGTAGCACCTGCTAAACCTGAAGAAGAAGGAATTAAGAATGACAATGGTAAGTAGAAGATGTATGTTAATACAATAAATACTTGAGCTGATAAACCTGATAATGCATGTTCACCGAAGTTTAAAATTGTAGCAGTAATCATACCATCGTTCATAATTACTTGGATACCACGAGCTAATGCACAGATTAAAGCAACACCTAATAAATCTGCAGCTCCAGCCATGAATACTTGAACGAATTTTTCTTCTTTCATTCTGTAAGTAATACCTACTAATACAGCCATCATTAAGAATAACATTGTAATTTCAGGGAAGTACCATTCACCTAAAGGTAATGATTGACCAAATACTTGTCCAATGAATGGAATACCAACAAGAACTTCATTGATTTTTTCAAATACATGAATGTTGAATTTAGCCCATGGAATTAAGCTTAAGATCATAATAATGAATGTTAAGATAAATACTGTTAAAACAGCTTTTTGTTTTCCACTTAATTCAGCATCTGTTTGTTCAACATTGAAGTATGTTAAATCAGCTTCACGAGTTGCAAATGTGTAAGATTTAGAATGATCTTTTTCAACTTTACTTGCATAGCTATATACATAGAATGCAGAAATTGCCCACATTACAACGAAGAAGATTAAACGTAATCCAATACCTTCTGCAACACTAATACCAGCGGCATCTGAAGCAACACCTGTTGCGAATGGGTTAACTGTAGAAGCTAAACATCCAATTTGAGAACCAACTAAAACAATGGCTACCCCAGTAATTGTATCAAATCCTACTGCTAACATTACAGGAACGATTAATGGATAGAATGCCATTGTTTCTTCACCCATACCATAAGTTGTTCCACCTAATGCGAATAAGAACATCAATACAGGAATTAATGCTTTTTCACGTCCTTTATATTTACGTACGATAGAAGCAATCCCTACGTCTAGAGCTCCTGTTTCAGTAACAACTCCTAAAAATCCACCTACCATTAAAATGAAGAATGAAACTTGAATTGCACCTTCTGTTTTAATCCCAATTTCATTTGGTTGACCTTCGTTTAATTTATGGTCACGTCCTAACATACCATAAACTGGAGCCATCACAACATCATAGAAACCTTGAGGGTTTGAATCCACTTGTTGATAAGTACCAGCGATTAAGTTACCATCTTCTGTTTTATCATATTGTCCAGCTGGAATAATCCAAGTAAATAAAGCCATAATTGCAATAATAATGAATAAAACAGTATATGAAGAAGGCATTTTAAAACCTTTTTTTTCAGCTACTTGTTCAGCCATAATAATATCCTCCATCTATCTATAAAAAAGACCATTCTGATTCTGATTCAACATCAGAACCAGAATGGCTTTCTATGTTACTTTTTGTTATTAAACTTTGTTTACAAATAAGTTACCTGCAGTTAAAGCCATGATTGCTTTAATTGAGTGCATACGGTTTTCAGCTTGATCGAATTGGCGAGCATATTTACTACGGTATACTTCATCAGTAATTTCCATTTCTTTAATGCCGAATTCTTCAGCAATTTTCTTACCGTATTCTGTTTCTGTATCATGGAATGCTGGTAAGCAGTGTAATACGATTAAGTTTTCGTTTTCAGCTTTACGAACTAAGTCCATGTTAACTTGGTAAGGTTGTAATAAGTTTACACGTTCAGTGAATTTGTCTTCTTCACCCATTGATACCCATACGTCAGTGTATAATACATCTGCACCTTTAACAGCTTTTTCAGCGTCGTCAGTAATTAATACACGAGCTCCGCTTTCTTTAGCAAATCCTTCTGCTAATGCTACTACTTCTTCTTCTGGGAATAATTCTTTTGGAGAGAAGATATGAACGTTCACACCTAAGATTGCACCTGTTACTAATAAGCTGTTTGCAACGTTGTTACGTCCGTCACCACAGTAAACTAATGTTAATCCTTCTAATTTACCGAAGTTTTCTTTAACAGTTAAGTAGTCAGCAATCATTTGTGTTGGATGCCATGCATCTGTTAAACCATTCCATACAGGAACACCAGCGTATTTTGCTAAATCTTCACAGACTTGTTGGCTAAATCCACGGAATTCGATTCCATCAAACATACGGCCTAAAACTTTAGCAGTATCTTCCACTGATTCTTTCTTACCTAATTGGATGTCGTTTTTACCTAAATATTCTGGGTGAGCACCTAAGTCGATT
>ERZ773212.93-NODE-93-length-48432-cov-100.706679_pt1 | contig 48432 bp, 30 predicted proteins | sample MGYA00581005_ERZ773212 | MGnify/ENA primary metagenome ERZ773212 (study PRJEB29015, sample SAMEA2738154) | human oral metagenome | biome: human oral; feature: human-associated habitat; material: saliva | place: China | collected 2196 ... | reverse complement strand
GCCAGCCAAGCTGGCTAAGTCCCTGGGCTAGCGTGGGGGCGGCTAGCTGCGACTGCGGCAGGCAGATGGTGGGTGTAGCTGCCGTGGAGGCTGCTGCTGTGGTGGCAGTGGGTTGCTGTGGCGTGGCCGGGCCGGCGGGCGGCGTCGGGAAAACTTCCAGTAGCTTGGCGGCGCTACCCGCACCCACCAGGGTGGGCTTAAGTGCGCAGTGGCTGTTTACCCACTCGGCAGTGGACTGGCCAACTACTGCCAAGTGCGTGGTTCCTTGAATGGAATCTGCTTGTTGAACGGAATCTGCTTGGTTGGCGAGGCCAAGGCTCTGTTTAGTGGAACTCTCGCGAGTCGCAGCTTCCGAGGCTAGTGCAAATGAGCTCAATGCGAGGGTGGGGGAGTGTGGCGTGGGGGCTGAGGCGGGTGCTAGCGCAAGCGCATTTAGCTGCGCCAGCACGGCCTGTGCTGCTCGCCAGGAAGACAGCACCACCCAGGCGTAATAGCCAGATGCAAGCCTTTGGCGCATCTGTTCTAACTGCTCAGATTCAATGGGAATAGTTTGGGTTAGCGCGAAAGTATCCACCTGGGCGCCGGCAGTTTTAAGGGCTGCCGCAATGGCGTCGTCGGACTTTAGGCGCGGCAAAGCCACCCGTAAACCGGCGAGTGTTTCACGTGAAACAACCATAACCATCTACCTCTAAATCCGATCGTAAAACCTTAGTTGTCACCTTGCTGCGCGCTTAGTTGTTGCCCTGGCGCGCCCCCTAACTCTTTAGCCACGCTCCTTAACAGCCTGCAAATCCGCTACCTGCCCGGCGCCTTGCGCCAACAAATCCTGGGCGGCGCGCTGACCCAACTCCGCCGCTTTTTGCAGGTGGCAAGCCTTGGTTAGGTCCACGCCCTCAAGCGTCACGGCCTGGCGACTACGCACGCTAGCGGCGCCGTCGAGAGCAAATACCCCAGCCTCCAAGTGCAGCTCATAATCAAAACCTGCGTGCACCAGGTAGGCGTAAGTGCCCACGGGGGCTGCGCACCCAGCCTGCAAAGTAGACATCACCGCGCGCTCAGCCACCGCAGCCAGGTGTGAAACCGGATCGTTCACCTGGGCGATCACCGCCTCCAACTGGGGGTCAAGCTCCTGGGCAGTCTCAATAGCCAGCACACCCTGCGACGGCGCCGGTAGCATCTGCTCGGGGTTGAAAGCCTCGCTTATGTGCTCAGCCAAGCCCAGTCGCTCCAAGCCAGCGCAAGCCAGCACCACGGCGTCCAGGTCCGCGCCGGTGCCAAGAGCCTGGGGGGATGTGCCAGCGTCGGCGGCAACCTGAACCCCGCGCACGCGCCCCAGCCGTGTGGGCACGTTACCTCGCAAATCCACGGTCTTAATGTCGGGGCGCAAAGCCTTCAACTGGGCCACGCGCCTAGGCGAGCCGGTACCCACACTCACCCCACTAGGCAGCTGCGCCAGGCTCATACCGTTCGAGGCCACCAGGGCGTCACGCGGATCGGCGCGGCGCGGAGTGGCAGCAATACGCAGCCCCGCAACCGGGGCGGTGGGCAGATCCTTAAACGAGTGCACCGCCAAATCCACCTGCCCCTCAAGCAGGTGAGTGCGCAGCTGGGCGGCAAACACCCCAACGCCCCCAAGCTGGCTTAGCGCCGCGCGCGAAGTGTCGCCCTGAGTGCGCACAGTAACCAGCTCCACGCGCCAATCCAGATCCTGGGCGGCGGCGGCAGTTTCCAACATGCGCGCCACCATGCCCGACTGGGCTAAAGCCAAAGCCGATCCGCGCGTCCCCAGACGCACAACCTTTTCACTCATAAGAAGTTCCTATATGTTTGTAGTGCTATGCGGACTGTGGCGCTATGAGCGCTGTAGGCGCCTGGCGTTCGTGCGTGCGTGAGCGACCACCGCATTTACGCCCGTGCCACCAACCCAGGCGCCAGTAACCGCTAAACCCTCAATGTTTTCAACCTGGCTCATAAAAGCCGCAATGCGCGCGCGGTAGCTGGGCGGCAGTGGCGGCAAAGTGCCATTCCAACGCACCAGCTTGTGCTCGCTTACCTGCTCAGGGCGAATAGTTACACCCGTCAAAACCCGCACGTCAGCTAGGGCGTGCTCCAGGCTTACCTGCGGCTCACTTTGCCCCAAACGCCCATACGACAGGCGCAATAAATGCTGATGCGGCGCCAAAGCCTGGGCGATCCAGGGCCATTTAACGTTTAAATGCGACAGGGCCTTGGCTCCCACAGGGCTCTCGACGGCGCCGGCCTGGGTTGGGCTTCCCTGGTCGCTGGGCTCGACGGCGCCGGGCTGGGTGTCGGCGCATGGTTCTGAGGCGGCCTGGGTGTCGGGGGTGGACTGGTCTGGCTTGGCCTGGGTGTCGGCGCAGCTTGCGGGCGACGCCGGGGCCACCAGCAGGCCCTGACCCACCGGGGCGGCGTCCAGCTCAGGGCTATCAACCAGCAGTGAGTAGCGCGCAATGGGCGCGCCCACCGGGATAGTGATGTCAGTGTCTAAGGCCGCCAAGTTTGCGCTGGCCAGCAGCCGCAAGGCTGGGCGCGCCGAACAAGCCACCACCAGGCGCTTAGTGCGCAAAGTACGCGGCGCGCCGGCAGGGACCGGCTCGCTCGAAGGAGTCGGGCCCGGCTTGGTAGGGGCCAGCACCACCTGCCAGTAGCCGGAGCTGTCGCTGGCGTCGTGGGAAGCCGCGTTGCTGGCGCCACTAGCACCGCAGGTAGCGGCGCCGCTTGCAGTGTCAGCGTTGCCTGCGGCGTCGGGAGCAATGAGCTGCTGGGCCCCAACGCGAGTGAGCACAGTGCCTCCCGCCGTCGTGATGGCCTGACTCAAAGCCGCAGTCAGCTGGAACATGCCACCACGAACGCACTTATCAACACTGCGCCCACCAGTAGCTTTACGCGAACGCGCCAACAGGAAAGCCACCGCATCAGCCAGGCAGCCATGCTCACGAGTAGCCTGACGCAGCCCCGGCGTAACCGTGTCAGTGGCCAGATCGGCCGGATCACACGTGTAAATGCCGGCAACTATCGGGCGCACCAGACGATCAACCACCGCCTGCCCCATGCGCGCGGCCACAAACCCTGCCAAAGTCTCGCCCTCAGCGCCCTGGCCCACCTCACTGCCTAGGTGGCGGTCTTGGGCGGCACGTTGCGCAGCCTTAGCGCCCAAAACGGCGACGACGTCGTCCGCGCTTGGGTCAGCGGGAATACCCAGGTAGGCGTCACGCAAGAAGCGCCACAGACGCCAGCGACTTTCACCATTGGCGCGGTTGGGGGGTAAAAACAGGCGTGCGCCGTCGCCGCTAGGGGCCAGTGCCTCCAGCCCCAAAGCGGCCACCATCTGGGCGGTTTCCACCCCGCGCGGAACAAAAGTCTCAGCACCCAAATCCACCTGGACCGGGCCAATATAACCGGGGGCAATCAGCCCGCCCAGATAGCCGCGCGCCTCCACTAGCAGCGGCTTGAGCCCATCCTGGGTTAGCTGCCAGGCGGCAGATAGGCCGGCGATCCCGCCGCCAATCACTAGGGCATCTACCTCATCGGGCAGGTCATTAAGCGGGTTGGGGCGAGAAACGACCGGAGTTGCCGGGGCGGAACTGTTTCTAGTATCCAGATTCATAAGCTTTCCTTATGAACAAATTCGACGATTCGCGTTAACACAGCTGGGTCAGTAGTTGGCGGCACCCCGTGGCCCAGGTTAAACACATGCCCCGGCGCCTGGTGCCCCGCGCGTAAACACTCAACAATGGCCTGCTCAATCACTGGCCACGGCGCCGTCAGCAAAGCCGGGTTCAAATTGCCCTGCACTGGGCAGCTGCCCCCAAGCTGGTCAATCGCCCAATCCAACTCAGTGCGGTCATCAACCCCCACAGCCTGCGCCCCCGCCGCCAGCATCTGCGGCAACAGGCGCGCGCTACCAGTAGCAAAGTGAATCAGTGGCGCCGCCTTGCCAGTAGTTGGGCTGATCGCCTCGCGCGCCCGCGCAATAGCTAGCGCCGAGTATGGGGCCACGCGCTCGCGGTAGTCGGTGGGGCTAAGTGAACCAGCCCAGGAGTCAAACAGCTGTGCCGCCGAGGCGCCACAGCTAATTTGCAATGCTATGAAATCGCCCGTGACCTGCGCGCACCAGCGCATTAGCAGGTCCCAAGTGGGCGGGTCGGCGTGCATTAGGGAGCGTGCGGCTAGGTGATCGCGGCTGGGCTTACCCTCAACCAGATAAGCGGCCAGAGTGAAAGGCGCACCCCCAAAGCCAATCAGTGGGGTCCAGTCCGCTGCTTGCACTGCGGGCGTGCCTAGCTCGCTCAAAATCAGGGCAATAGCCTCACGCAGGGCGGCCACGCCCTCAGCGCCCTGGTGAGTGGCGCCGTCGTGACTGACCCAAGTGCCCTGGCCAAAACCGCACCCAAGTAGGCGCTCAACGTCGTCGCGCGTGCGGATTGGAGCCGATAAAACCGGCCCCACCTGCGGTTTAATCTCCACATCCACCCCGGCCAGGCGCAGCGGCACCATGATGTCTGAGAAGAAAATAGCCGCATCCACCCCGTGACGGCGCACCGGCTGAAGCGTTGCCTGCGCAACCACCTGCGGATTTAGGCAAGCCTCAAGCATGGGTAGATTCACTTGGGCGCGCAGCTGGCGATACTCGGGCAAAGAGCGCCCGGCCTGGCGCATAAACCACACCGGGGTGCGGGCGGGGCGTTGCCCATTAAGTGCAGCCAAGAGGGCGGGCTGGGGCGAGTGGGGTGGCGGCAAAGCATTCATCGTTTATTAATTCTAGCCATAGATAATTTAAATAATATTCACGTTTTCAAATACCGCATTAGTGGCAGTTATGCTTACCTAACCGCTTTTATGACGCCGCGTCTTTATTTATTTAAAATGACACTTCGACACTTAAAAAACCTTGCGGTTGCAGGGAAAACCGACGCTCTAGAGTTAACTGTCGTGGTGGCATAAAAATAGTTTTGCGCAAATCGCGAGATAAGTGTGTGCGGTGGGCCGATAGGTGCTTGAATAACACTCGCTGTGACTATTCATCTACTCTCCGCCGATCATCGTTATCAAAGCCTAGACGAGGTTGCCCGGCTCAGTCGGGTAGACAACCTGGGCCCCAAACTCATGCGCGCGCTGCCTTACCTGCGCGGCGCCGTGGTGGTGCGTACCTGCAACCGCCTGGCAATCCTGGTTGACGCCCCAAGTAGGCTGGCTGGCTCTGGTCAGTCTGGCTCCGACGTCGCCCCTGCTGTTGCCGACGACGTGCGCGCGGTGCTGGCTCACTGCGTCGAACTGTCCCTTGAGCAGGTGCATTTGCGCCACCTGGCCGGACACCAAGCCCACCTAGACCTATTTGCCACCGCCGCCGGGCTGGAATCCATGGTGGTGGGGGAGCGCGAAATTGCTGGCCAGCTGCGCCGTGCCTTCCATGCGGCCTGGGAGGAAGACACTCTTAGCTGCGATTTGGGGCGCGCTCTTGAGCACGCCTCACGCACCAGTCGGTTGGTGGCCACGCAAACCGGCTTGGCTTCTTCGGGCCGCTCAGTGGTGGCGGTGGGCCTGGATTTGGCTACCCAAGCTTTACAGGACGCCAAACTGCGCCCGCTTAAAGAGGTCCAGGTTGTGCTGGTGGGCACCGGCGCCTATGCGGGTGCCACGGTCACTGCCCTGCGCGAGCTGGGGGCCACTAATGTGCGGGTGTATTCACGCTCCGAGCGCGCCCAGCTGTTTGCGCAGGGACGTGGCATCGGCTGGGTTGATGAGGCGCGGCTAGCGCAGGCGCTTGACGCAGCAGACCTGGTGGTTACTTGTCGCGGCTTGGGTAGCCCGGTGCTCACCCGCGAGATTGTGCAGCGGGTTAAAACTCCACTGGTGATCTTGGATTTGGCGTTGCAACGTGACGTGGAGGCGGCGGTAGCTGACCTAGCTGGCATCAGCTACATTGACCTGCTTAGCGTGCAGCGCGCAGTGCCCCAGGCGCACGGTGAACAGGTGCGTGCGGCCCGCGAGATTGTGGCCCGCGAAGTGGAGGTATTTGAGCGCAGCTTGGGGGCGCGCTCTATGGATCCGGTGGTGCGGCGCCTGCGTGACCATGTGGATGAGGTGGTGGGGGAGGAGATCTCCCGGCTGCGCCCTGTGGATGGGTGCATTAGCGCCGACGACGCCACCCGCGCACTGCGTCATTTGGCGGCACGTTTGATCCATAATCCCACCGTTATGGCCCGCAAAGCGGGCGAAAGTGGACAACAGGACGCATACTTGGAGGCTTTGCAGCTAGTGTTAGGCATGGATGCTAGCCCAAGCGACACTTTGACAGTGTCTAATAAGGAGAGAAATGTCTTCACTTGCGCCCTATGACGCGATCATGCTGCTGTCCTACGGCGGACCTAATGGGCCCGAGGACGTACTGCCGTTTATGCGTAACGCTACGCGCGGGCGCGGCGTGCCTGATGAACGCCTGCTGCAGGTAAGTGAGCACTATAAGCTTTTTGGCGGGGTTTCACCCATTAATGAATGCAACCGTCGCCTGCTGGGCCACCTGCGGCGTGAGCTGGATCGGCGCGGCTGTGACATTGCCTTGGGTTGGGGTAACCGCAACTGGCATCCTTTCGTCAGTGAGGGATTGCGGGAGTTGGCCGACGCCGGCGCGCGCCGCATCTTGGCCTTGCCCACCTCCGCTTATGCTTCCTACTCGGGGTGCCGCCAGTACCGTGAAGATATTGCTAGCGCCCTAGTGGAGCTGGAGGACACTTACGCCCCCGGGGTTTTGACCGTGGATAAGGTGCGTCCCTACTACAACACTGACGGCATGTTTAACGCCCAGGTACGTTCCATCCAGGTGGCTTACGCCAAGCTAGCTGAGCAGGGCTTTAAGCCGCAGCAAATCAAGCTGCTGTATGTAACCCACTCGATCCCGCTGGCTATGGAGGCCGGTAGTGCCCCTAGCGCTGAGGAGCTGGAGCGTTTCCCCCGCCTGGCTAACGAGATTAGTTATGTGGCCCAGCACCAGGCTTTGATTGAGGCTTTACAGCCAGCTTTGGAGTGGGCGCTGGGAGTTAAGCAGGTGAACGCAGATCTGGCTTACTGCTCGCGTTCTGGCCCGCCGCACGCCAAGTGGCTTGAAAGCGACATTAATGACGTGCTGGCTCAGCTTGACCGAGACCAGATTCAGGCAGTGGTGGTGGCTCCCATTGGTTTCATCACTGACCATATGGAAGTGGTCTACGATCTAGATACGGAAGCCGCCCAAACTGCCGCCGAACTGGGCTTGGGCTATGAGCGTGCAGACACTGTCAGCGAAGACCCAGAGTTTGTGTCCTCTCTGGTGGACATTATGGAGGAGCGCGCCGCGCACGCCCGTGGCGAAGGCTACGAAATTGTTAACACCACCGGCACTGGCCCGTTCCATACTGTATGTCCGCCGCAGTGCTGTCGTAGCGGGGCCACCCCGGCCCGCCCTGGTCCAGACCGTTTCGCCCCGGCGTCCGCATTTAACAGTTTTAGGAGTTGAACATGGGGAAAGCTAAGGAACTTAGCGCCGAGCAGGAGCTTGAGCGCAGCCAGAAAAAAGCTAAGAAAGCTGCCAAAAAAGCCGCCAAGAAAGAGCGCAAAGCACAAATCAGTGCCAACGCTAAGGATTGGGATGGCCGCCCGCTAACCAAGAAGCAAGCCCACAAGCTGGTTAAGGAAGGGCAGGTACTGCCCTTGCCGCAGGGCCACCCCAAGGTTGGCAAGAAATACCTGGCCAAACTGGCTGCAGAGACGCAAAACCGTAACCAGGCCGCCGCTTGCCCGGCTGAGGCGAGCCACGGCGTCGAGACTAAAAACTGCCACCCGGGCCAGGCACAGGACCCTAAAGACCCTAAGGTAACCACACAGCCAAAGGAGAAAGCTATGGCTAAAACCCACCCGCATGGGCATCCAGACACTGTCAGCCGCCACGATCCGCGCGACGTCGCCACCGTGGACTTTGACGAGGTAAACAACAAGCAGCACTACGCCCTGTACACGGTTTGGAAGCTGGCCGCCCCGCTACCTGCCGACGACGCCGTCCGTGAGGCCCTGGTGTACGAATCGGTGCAGTATGTGGCCGGCTCAGGCGCCTCCACGCGCGGCTGGTATGACCTGGCCGGTTTTAGGGCTGGGGCTGACCTGCTGATTTGGTGGCTTAACGACGACCCCAAGGCGCTACAGGATGCCTACCAGCGTCTGCGCGCCAGTGCGCTGGGGCGTTACCTGGAGCCGGTGTGGAGCTGTATGGGTCTGCACACTCCGGCCGAGTTCAACCGCCGCCACATTCCCGCCTGCTTTGGCGGTGTGGTGCCGCGCGAGTGGATCATGGTGTACCCCTTCGTGCGCTCCTATGACTGGTATCTGCTCGATGCGGCTGAGCGTTCACGCATTATGGCTGATCACGGCCGTAATGGTTTCGCCCAGTATCCCGATGTTAAGGGCTCGACTTTGAGCGCTTTTGGTATGAGCGACTATGAGTGGGTGCTGGCTTTTGAGGCTGACGGCCTTGATCGCCTTGAGGGGGTTATGCACGCCCAGCGTTACACCGAGGCGCGTTTGCACGTGCGCGTAGATACCCCCTTCTACACCGGTCACCGCGTAGAGCCGGTGGTGTGGGCGCAGCGTCAGCCCCGCGTGTAAGTTGCGTTTTAGTATCTAGTTTCGCCTACGACGACGGCGCAGCTTGGCCGCTCTAGGTTTAGCTGCTTCGTGGGCGCTGCACAGCGGTGCACGTTTGTGCAGTAGTTGGCGAGGCTAGTTGGTGATTTTGTTTGGTGGTGTGCTCCAAGGCTTGGCCTTGGGGCACACGCCGTTTAAATGTTGACTAAATTTCTATGGCGCCCGTCACTTGGTTGGGTGTTTAATGAATATGTGCGCGGCTACATAGTGGTTGTGCATACACCCATCCCTACTGCCTTGGCTGCGCCAGTGTTCTGTAGCCGCAGACAAAGCAGGTGTCTAGAGGTGAACATGATGGAACAGTTATTTACGAGGATGCGCACGAGCGGGCCGCTGGTTTTGAGCCTGTTCCTGTTTTTCGCTGCCCGGGAGGTGTGGAACACCCGGCCACAACTGATGATCATTTGGCTGGTTGGCACCGTGTGTTGGCTGGCCGGAGAGATCTACGCGCGCTGGCAACACAAGCGTTTGGACTGGCCCGAGTGGATCTTGGCCTTTAAGCGCGGCTATCAGGGCAACACCAATTAAACATTGTTAACCAAGGCCGGGCCCCGGCAAGGGAGCAGCTAAGCTGCCCCCTTGCCGGCTCTGCTGTGTCCGTGTTCGAGGGTCTAGGACGGGTAAATTTTGATAGCTAGATACTTGGAAATTTTCCAAACTAAAAATGCTGGCTATATAGGCGCATTGGGGTTAACATAGTGATTGAAGGGGTTGATACTTCAAGCCCCTAACAACAAGCAGCTGAGTCAATGTCGATAGCGCTGCAACCGACTAAAACTTTTAAGGGCAGCAATTAACGCTGTGCCTGTATTGGCGCTGCCCTAATGGTGGAAACATTGATTTATTTAGGTTTCCTGCTCGCTAATTAGCTGAGTAGGTGGAGTTTGTGCGCCCTAATTGGCTTTTGGGTGCATTGAATTTGAGAGGAGAACAAAATGGAACAGTATCCGACTAAGGATCTAACGATTGATCCGCAGGTAGCTGAGGAAGCGATTAGGCGTTTAGCGCCTGGGGCTGTGCGTAAGGTTGGTGTGGACCGGTTGCGCACAGTACTCCAGATTTTAGATGAATACTCTGATTGCAAGGTTGATGATGAAGAGCTGTACTTGTTGTTAGATTTCTTTGATTGGGAAATGACTGGAACTCGTTTGCATGTTTATGACTACAGGCGTCCCTGGCAAGACCAGATTGACTGGGATCTTGTAAAGGCAATGCTAGAGGAACAGGTCCCTGAAGCTTTAGAAAAGCTTGGTTTCGACAGGCTATGCACGGTTACCCGCATGATCAAAGAATATGGTGAAGGTAACCTGACTCTCGATGAACTAACTAGGTTAGTAATTAACTATAAATTTGGTCTGACTGATATACCTACAACGCTTGTGGGGGATATTGCTCCCGGTCCGGCTGAAGGGGAAGTTAGTGAGGAACTGAGTTGGGCTTTTTCTGAGAAGCAGTTATCTTATGATGACTATGAACACATTTATTGGGCTAAAAGGGCTAAATAAGCTCTGATTCTATTTATGTATAAAGAAGTATTTGATCAGAAGGGAAAAGATTGAAATGGAACAGTATCCGACTAAGGATCTAACGATTGATCCGCAGGTAGCTGAGGAAGCGATTAGGCGTTTAGCGCCTGGGGCTGTGCGTAAGGTTGGTGTGGACCGGTTGCGCACAGTACTCCAGATTTTAGATGAATACTCTGATTGCAAGGTTGATGATGAAGAGCTGTACTTGTTGTTAGATTTCTTTGATTGGGAATTTACGGGTACTCAAGAACACCTTTATGATTACAGGCGGCCTTGGCAAGATCAGATTGACTGGGATCTTGTAAAGGCAATGTTGGAGGAACAGGTTCCTGAAGCTTTAGAAAAGCTTGGTTTCGACAGGCTTCGCACGGTTACCCGCATGATTAAAGAATATGGTGAAGGTAACCTAACTCTTGATGAACTGACTCGACTTGTGATCAATTACGATTTTGGTCTGACTGATATACCTGCAACGCTTGTGGGGGATGTTGGTTCTAGCCCAGATGAGGGAGAAGTTGGATGGGAGCTACGCAGAGCTTTTTCTAATAAACAACTGTCTTATGATGACTATGACCACATTTATTGGGCTCAAAGGGCTTGAATCTCGTAAATATGTCAACCGTAAAGGTGTTGCGGCGGGGAAATGGTGGTGGGGGACTTTCTAAAGAGAGTCCCCCACCGTGTTTGAACTGCCTCCCGTTTCTTGGACATCGAAATTGAAGTCCAGGGAATGGGAGGCTTTTCATGTCTGTGGATCTGCGGTTGAGGCATGATCGTTTGTGCTAAGCGGGCTGGTATTAGTTTGCCCAGGGCACCATACCGGCATTTTCTACAGAGCTAATTATCGTTATATCTAGTGTCTTATCTGGGCCAATTTTAATTTTCCAGTCGCCCTTATCCCAAATTAGGGTAAAGGTGCTCTGAGCCAGGGCAGAGTACTGAGGGACACGTACGGCTAAATGCACAACAACATTATTTTCATCAATCACCTGAATGCTGTAGCCAACATTTTGTACAGCTGTGCTATTTCCCGAATCTTGATCCTTAGCTAGCAGGCGTTTTTGATTATCATCTTCATAAGTAGTTGCTTTAACTAAATCAACTAATTTGTGACCACCAGCCGACAATACCTGAAAATTAGCGGCAGCCAGAATTGCACCCTCACTGCTATGGGCGTAGCAGGTGGGCACATCACCATCAGCCCGCTTACCCGGGCCGGTCAGGTTGTTGTAGTAGTAATAAGTGCTATCAACAAACAGGCTGCTGCGCATGGCTGGCATGTTTACCTGGGTCGTAGGCTTAAGTTCAGACCCGGCCAGGCCACACACTGAACCCCAGGTGTTTACTTTCCCGTTGTTGCCTGAGGCCTGACTGCCGGCAGTTGAAGAAGTACTTCCAGAACTAGCATCGCTGCGCCCTGCCTGGTTAGATCCTGCTTGGTTAGACCCTGTCTGATTAGGTCCCGCCTGGCTAGAACCACTAGTGCCGGGAGTTGCAGCCCCTGAAGCAGCCTTAACGGCGTCGTCGTCAGTTAAAGCCCAAACTAAAGCTCCAACCAACACCAAAATAACTACCAGCGCACCAACCAGGGCCAAGCGCAGTTTTTTTTGTTCTTCCATGCCTTATCACCAGTTAAAAAGCACTTAAAAAATAGCTACAGCAACTTAAAGACAAACGCTGTCAATGAACGGTGCAGCGTTCACCAGCTACCAAGCGCTTTTCCGTGTCGAGGATGTAGGTGCGCAAACACCACCCGTGAGCTGCGTACTCAGGGGTGGCGGCAGTGTTGCGCACCACTTACGGAAAGCAACTTAATGCCAAACATAAGTCATGCGCAAGGCCTCATTACATTTACATGCAGGCAAGGCCAAGTTGGGTCATTGCGCCGGGCTGGACCAGACCGCGCCAGGTTGTGCTGGGCTGGACCGGGCTGCGCCGGGTTGTGCTGGGCTGGACCGGGCTGCGCCAGAGTGAACCGGGTTGCACCGGATTGAACTGGGGGCCTGGCGCTATAGCCAAGCCCCCAGCGGGGTGGGAAGCCGCGCGAATGGGGCCTAGTCGGAGTCCTCGCTGTCCGTGTCGGTCAGCTTCTTGCGGTTGGCGGCCCACTTTTCCAAGAAGGTGGGGGTGGGCTTGGTGGAGGTATAAGCCTCGCCGTCCTGTACACCTGCCTTCTTGTTGATCTCCTGCAGCTGCTCGGTTAGGGCGCGAACATTATCCATCTGCTTGGGGGCAACAAAGTTAAACGGCTGCACCAGCTGCTTGTGTGAGCGGCTCAAAACCTGGTCAAAAGCGTGCACCACCGGGTGGCCGTTAATAACCCCCGCGTGTACCTGCTCATTGTGGTCAACCTGCAAGGTGAAAGGCTGGGTCTGGCCATAGCTGGTGGCCAGCGTCGCCGCAGCGCTCAAGTTAGGTAGCCGGCTCAAAGAACCGCCCGGCCACACCCCCAAACGCTCATCAACCTCCGGGGCGTCACGAACTGAGGTCCTAAACGCAATCACTGAAGAGGCGTTACCGCGCAAAGCCTCAAGCAAGCTCATAGACAGCTGCCCCATGTGCTGGTGCAGCAGCGTCAAAGCAATCCCAAACTTGCGTCCCTCCGCCAGCATCTGGCTAAGCAGGGATTCTTGAAAAAGGTGGGCTTCATCAACCACCACATGGAAAGGCAGGTAATCATCCTGGCGGTTAGGTACCGCCAAGGCCAGCTTAGCCAGCCACAACATGCCCAGCATTTGTGCGGCGAAGCGACCAATCTTGGGCGAGGCCAAGTTCACCAACACAATCTTGTTGGAGGCCATAGCCTCGTTTAAATCCAGCGCGTCGGCACCAGTTTCCAGGGCGGCGCGCAGAGCCTGCGAGCTTAGCGTGCGATCAAACTTAGAGCTCGCCCAGGCGATAAGCTCCGCGTAGTCGGAGGAGCGGTTAGTGACAATCTCAGTCATAACGCTGCGCGTCAGCTCTGGGCTCATGTTTGAGACGGCCCTGGCCAGATTCTCCAGAGCCTTCTTATCTAGCAGCAGCTCGGGGATAAGGGTAAGCGGCAAGTCAGGGCCATAGATGTGGTTTAGCAGCTCGGCTAGCTGGCGGATAATCCGCTCAAAACGCGGGCCCACAATACCCTGCCTGGTTGGGTCAAAAGTGAGATACATGATCTCAACGACTTTGCTACATGCCATATCAAAGTCGCCGCAGTGAAACAGGTTGATAGGTACCGGGTGGCTCAGATCCGCGTAGTCAATAAACAGACAGCGTTCCAAAGCCTCGGCGGGCAGTTCATCCGCGATACGCTGCACCAGCTGCCCGTGCGGGTCTAGCACAATGCCCCCGCGCCCCTGGGTCACCAGTGAATGCACCATGGCAGCAGCCAGAGTGGACTTGCCTGCACCCGAAGCGCCCACAACCTGCACGTGCTGCAAGGCGCCTTCTGAGTTCAGGTAGACGTCAGTGGCGTCCCCGGTAGTGGTGGTGGCCGTGCCCAGGCGCATCCCGCCTGCTTCCTCACGTACCTGCGTGTGGTCAGATAGGGGTACGACGGCGGGGTCCTGCTCCACTGCAGGCAGACCAATGATCCTGGCTTGCGTATCTGCTACAGGTAGGCGCGCAAATACTTTAACTAGCCCCTCCGGTTGGGCTGCTCCCGCAAGTGCTTCCTGGCTGCACCATAGTTTTTCAGCTTCAGCGCGGTTGGTGATTTGTTCGTAGCGGATGCCTACTGCCCAGCTGCATAGTGCGATCCATAGCCGGGAGGGGAATCCCTGGGAGCTGTCTGCGCCCATAAAAACCCTTAGGCGCATGGGGGTGCCCAGGTAAAAATCGACGTCGCCGCCCGCCATTAGCTTTTCGGTGCTGGTGAAGGCCTCTTCAGCCATCTCGCATTCAATTTCCTCGGCCTTACCTAGCCGCACACGTAGGTGGCCACCCACTTCACTGAGGGTTTCCATAAGCATTTGCGAGTTTGAGCTGCGAGGCAAGGGCCAGGTGGGCTTACGCCGCCCGGGCAGCATAACCTCAGGCTTGGTGGGGCTGAGGATGTCTTCAACGTTTTCTAGGCGACCAGGTAGTGCGCCGAAAACCTCATACACCTGATCTGGGCAGGCAGGTTGATAGACCTCGATAGGTTCCCACACTTGGGCGCCGCGACAGGCCCACTCTAGGTCGCGGTCAAAACTGTCGTTAACCCCCACTGCTTCCAATATGACATTGACGCTTCCGTCGCCCTTACCGCTCCAATCGATGCAGATGCTAGCGTCTTGGGGCTGGGTCTGGAGTAGCTCCAGTAGGCGATTGCTGCTTACTAGTGACGCCCCTTCTGAATCTAGCTTGCGCCACAGCTGGCGTAGTCGCCACGCCTTTTTTACCTTATGATGGCGCGACTCACTAACAGGCTGATTTCCTGAACTTAGAGATTCTGCTCCCTTATTCATGTTCGCTCCAGACGGTAGAGACACTTGCGGTACTTGTTTACAGCTACATCTATGCCAAGTAGGGTTTGGGGGGCTGAAAATATGGGGGTAAAGAGGTAATATCTACTGGATTTCCCGAACGAAATCAGGATTTATTCAAGATATCCCTACCCATATTCCAGGCACAGCTAATAAGTGCGTGCCTTATAGCAGTCTTGGCGCTCTAAATAATTAGTCAACCAAAGGTGGTAGCCGCTTGTTCCGAGCCTGCAATCGCACCAGATGCTCCAAGGTGGAGCCATAAATTTTGTGCGGCTTCTACGAAAGTCATGCGCCTTGTCGAATAGGATACAAAACCGCCTGGACGCATATAGGTCTGATCACTGTGAGCGTAATGGTAAATTAGTGTGCATAGTTATACCTAATACGGGAGTGTTTTCTGTAAATAATGAGGATCAAGTAAACCGCAGCTAAAGCAGTTAACCACAGGGATAAATAAGCTTTGAAAAACGTGGAAAATTATGCGCGTGCAGACTTATGTTTACCTAAGTAAATGTCATATGTGATATGACCACATGGGGTGTGAACTAAAAACGAAATACCAGGTAAATGGCGGTGCGCAAGCAAATGCGGCCCCAAGGCATTAGCCTTGGGGCCGCGTTGGTTAGCGTTCACTAATTTCTATGGTGCGCGCCGCTTTGGGAGTCGGCGCCGGCTTAGCCAGGGGCACGTAAAGCGCGCAGGCCTACGCGCCGCTTTTGAGGCGCGCCGCGTGCGCTATTCGCCCAGGAAGGTGCGGCGCTGTGGGTCAGCCAGGTAGCGCTGAGCTAGCTCTAGACGCTGTCTGGCGCTAGGGGCTAGTGGTGAAGGTAGATCATCAACCTCAAACCAACCCATATCCACTGATTCATCATCATTGATATGGGCTCCGGCTGCTGCCTCGGCACTGACTGCATGGGCAATGAAGCACAGATTCATGTAGCTGGCCTGATCCCCGTTGGGGTAGGTGACCAGGTCAGAAGCATCAATCAAAAACACTTCATCAACTTCGATCTCCAGAGCAGCCTCCTCCAGCGCCTCGCGCTTAAGCGCGGCCACCGGCTGCTCACCCGGGTCAGGGATGCCACGGATCTCAGCCCACAAACCATTGTCTGCACGCTGGCCCAGCAGCACCCTGCCGGCGTCGTCGAAAATAACCGCACATACGCCCGGCAGCCACAGGGGACGGTGGCCCACGCTGGAACGTAACTCAGTAATGAAATTGGGAACTGGCATTTGTAAACCTCTAGCGGGGACGGCTCATAGCCACCTTGGCAGCAGCTACAGCTAGTGAATCATCCAACTCGGCCGGGTGCCAGGTCTGGCCTGCGTGTTCAACCGCGCGGGCCAGCAGCCAATCAGCTAGGCGAGGGTTTTTAGGCAGCACACTGCCGTGCAGATAAGTGCCGATCACGTTATGGGCGCGCGCGCCCTCGGTGCCGTCAGTGCCGTTATTACCCCACTCGCCACTTACGCGCCCCAGCGGACGCGCCTGGCTACCCAAAGTGGTCAGGCCCGAATGGTTTTCGTAGCCCACCACCTTGCCGAAGTCATCAGTTTCAACAGTAAGATTGCCGATCAGGCGCTTAGGCCCACCCACGGTATGTGCATCAAGCACGTCAATGCCCGGGATAACCTCCCCGCCCACAGTGCGGAACTCATGTCCAAACAGCTGATACAAGCCGCAGATCACCAGCATGGGCACGCCGTCACTGGCCCAGGCGCGCAGCTGCGGGGCAACCTTTTGCAGGTCGTCCTGGATACGCTCTTGCGCTGAATCCTGGCCGCCACCGCCAACCAAAATATCTACCTGCTCAGGTAGCTGATCTCCGGGGTTGTGTGAAAGTAGCTCCACCTCATAACCGTGCCAGCCCAAACGCTTGGTTAGGGTCAGGGTGTTGCCGCGATCGCCATAAATACTCATGTCGCGCGGGTAGAGCTGCAAAACTTTAATGGCGCTCATAGGACCTCCTCCACGTCGGTGTAACTTGCCAGCAGGGAACGCAGTTCCAACATGGCGGTATAGGTGCTCAAAATGCGGATAGGTCGGTGCTGCTCGCGTGAAAGCTTGACCAGCTGGGCTAGCGCCTGGCTGAGGTTAGCTTCAACCTTGCCGACGGCGACGTCGTCGTAGCTCAGTCGCAGCGCCATGTCCGTGGCCCGCACGCCGGTAACGATGCTTACGCCCGCCTGCTTAAGCGGGGTGAAGTCCACGTCCCACAGCCAGGACATGTCGCGTCCATCAGCGTACTGGTCGTTGATGGCGATCATGATCAGTGGGGGCTGCTGGGAGCGTACGGCGGCGGCGCTAAGTAGGCTCATGCGGAAGCCGGCCGGGTTTTTGACCAGGCCCAGCTCAACTTCTTGGCCGTCAATGCTCAGTAGCTCGCCACGCCCGAAAGCGGCGGTGACCTTAGCGGCGCTGGCAGCCAGGGCCTGCTCATCGGTGCGCTCGCCCAGTAGCTCCTTGACTAGGCCCATGGCGGCGGTGGCGTTGAGGATGTTGTGGGCGCCAGGAATGGCAAAGTCCACTTCATGACGGTGCCCGGCCAGGTCGATAACCGCGTGGCGGCCCATCATTTCTTCCAGTGTGGCCACGATTTCTAGCGGCTGGGTGGGCTTTTCGGCTGGCTTGGCGGGGCTGTCGGCGGCGTCAGGCTCGCCTTGACCTGGCTCCTTGACGCTGTCTAGGGGCGCCTCGGTGGTTGGCTCGGCCTTAGTGTCCGCCTTGGCCTCGGCGTCCTTTTTGGGCTGGCCTAGAGTGCAGCCGTCGAGAGAGTCGTGCAGTTCGTCGTCGGAAAGAAAAACGCTACGCAGTTGGGGGCTGACCGCAAAGCCTCGCACATCAGCGCGCAGGTCGGCACGGAAACTAGGGGCGGCCAGGCGCGGGTCGTCAGCGTTCAGCACTACCGTGCCAGTGGTGGCGCGGGCAACCTTGTGTAGCAGGGAGGCGGTGTAGTCAATCTCCCCAAAGCGGTCTAGCTGGTCGCGCATGACGTTTAGCAGCAGGGCGGCGCGCGGCTTGACGGTGCGCACGAAATGGGTGGCGTGGGCTTCGTCCAGCTCCAGTACGGCGACGTCGGCGTCAAGGCGGCCATTTAACGGCATGGCCCCCAGCAGGGCGGCCACTACGCCACGAGTGAAGTTTGAGCCGGTGGGGTTGGTAAACACCTTCAGGCCCTGGCCGCGCAGCAACTCAACCACCATGCGTGTAGTGGTGGTTTTGCCATTAGTACCACTAACCAGCACCACCCCATAGGGCAGGGGAGCCAAGGCGCGAGCCATAAAATGCGGGTCTGCCTTCTCCATAACTAGGCCGGGGAAGGCGCTACCACCGCTGCCACGCAGACGGGAGGCCGCCCGGGCACCATGCCCGAGCGCGAGGGTCAAAGTATTGCGAGACGCAAAAGTCATAGCCCAAATATAAAACGTCAGGGGAGCTGCCTGCTGGCAACTCCCCTGCGATAAGCGCGACTTTAGATCACTTGAGGTTCTTGAGCGCGTCGGCAGCCTTGTCGGTTAGGCCCTCAGCGGTCTCGATGGCAGAGTCGAACTTGCCACCGGCGGTGCCCTTAGCCTTGTCGGCTAGGTCGTGGGCGGTCTCAGCAACCTGGTCGGCGTCTACGTTCTTGGCGGCCTCCTTAGCCTTGTCGGCTAGTTCTTCGGCCTGCTTGGCGAAATCTGCGATACCCATGCGTTTCTCCTTACGTATAGGGAACTATCAGCAGCGAGTCTAGCCCTTAGTCCCAAATAGCCACACATCGAAGGTAAGTGATTGGCGTCACCCAAGAAAAATAAACTTGAGTGGAATAGACTCAAGTCTGTGGAAGTTGTACTCACCGGAACGTGACGCCGTCGGTTCCACCAGCTCATACGGCTAAAAGTGAGACTGACCGCGTTGCTATAACTACTTAAATTCAAGGAGAACCGTGGACACCAACTACACAACCAAATCCCAAGAAGCCATATCGGGGGCTGTGCAGGCCGCCGCAGCTGCTGGCAACCCCCAGGTGGAGGCGTTCCACCTACTTGGTGAGCTACTAAGCCAAGAGGGCGGCGTCGCCGTCGGGCTACTAAACGCACTAAGCCCGCAGACCCTAAAGAACGTAGGGACCGCCACCCGCACCGCACTAACCTCCCTGCCCTCCTCAGCAGGCAGCTCCGTAGTGGAGCCCAACCCCTCACGTGGCTTCCTAGCCGCCCTGGAAAAGGCCGACAAACTCGCCAAAGAACTAACTGACGAGTACATCTCTACCGAGCACATACTGATCGCCATCGCTGAAGGCGACGACGCCGCTGCCCGCGCCCTGCGTGACGCCGGCGCCACCGCCCAAGCCCTACGCGAAATCCTGCCCACCGTGCGTGGCGGACAGCGCGTAACCAGCGCCAACCCTGAAGGCACCTTTGAAGCCTTGAAGAAATACGGCACTGACCTGACCGAGGCCGCCCGCGCCGGCAAGCTAGACCCGGTAATCGGCCGCGATAGCGAAATCCGCCGTGTGGTGCAGGTGCTATCGCGCCGCACCAAGAACAACCCGGTGCTAATCGGTGAACCCGGCGTAGGTAAAACCGCCGTGGTAGAAGGCCTAGCCCAGCGTATTGTGGCCGGTGACGTGCCCGAATCGCTGCGCAACAAGCGCCTAATCTCCCTGGACCTATCCTCCATGGTGGCCGGGGCCAAGTACCGTGGCGAGTTTGAAGAGCGCCTCAAGGCCGTGCTCAACGAGATCAAGAACTCTGACGGCGAGGTAATCACCTTCATCGACGAGCTGCACACCATGGTGGGTGCAGGCGGTGGCTCCGAAGGGGCCATGGACGCCGGCAACATGCTCAAGCCCATGCTGGCCCGCGGTGAACTACGCATGGTGGGTGCCACCACGCTGGACGAATACCGCGAAAACATTGAGAAAGACCCGGCTCTAGAGCGCCGCTTCCAGCAGGTTTATGTGGGTGAGCCCTCCGTGGCTGACACCGTGGCCATCTTGCGTGGTATCGCCCCCAAGTACGAGGCACACCACCACGTGACCATCTCTGACGGTGCCCTGGTGGCTGCCGCCAGCCTGTCAGACCGCTACATCACCGGCCGCCAACTGCCCGACAAGGCCATTGACCTGGTTGATGAGGCTGCTTCCCGCCTGCGCATGGAGCTGGACTCCTCCCCGGTGGAAATTGACGAGCTGCGCCGTCGCGTAGACCGCCTAAAGATGGAAGAAGCTTACCTGGCTGATTCCAGCGCCAAGGAAGATGAGGCCGACGCCGGCGCGGCAGAGCGCCTGGCTGCCTTGCGTGCCCGCCTGGCTGACCTAAACGAAGAACTCAGCGCCCTAAACGCCCGCTGGGAAGCCCAGAAGGCTGGTCACAACCGCATCGGTGAGCTGCGCGCCCAGCTAGATGAGCTGCGTACCCGCGCCGAACTGGCTGAGCGTGAAGGTGACTTTGAGGCTGCCGGACGTATCCGCTACGGCGAAATGCCCAGCTTGCAGCGTCAAATCGCTGAGGCTGAAGCCAGTGAGCAAAACCAGTCTGACGCTGGCGAGCCGATGATCGCTGAGAAGGTTGGCCCTGAGGAGATCGCGGAGGTTATCTCTTCTTGGACCGGCATTCCGGTAGGTAAGCTGATGCAGGGCGAAAGCGAAAAGCTGCTGCACATGGAAGAGCAGGTAGGATCGCGCCTAATCGGCCAGAAGGACGCGGTTGCGGCTGTAGCCGACGCTGTGCGCCGCTCGCGCGCCGGGGTTTCTGACCCTGACCGCCCCACCGGTTCCTTCATGTTCCTAGGCCCCACCGGTGTAGGTAAGACCGAGCTGGCCAAGGCCCTGGCTGAGTTCCTCTTCGATGACGAGCACGCCATTGTGCGTATCGACATGAGCGAATACTCCGAGAAGCACTCGGTTTCGCGCCTAGTGGGTGCCCCTCCCGGGTACGTAGGCTACGAAGAGGGCGGTCAGCTGACCGAGGCGGTGCGTCGTCGCCCCTACTCTGTGGTGCTGCTAGATGAGGTGGAAAAGGCCCACCCTGAGGTCTTTGACATCTTGCTGCAGGTGCTCGACGACGGTCGCCTAACTGACGGCCAGGGACGCACGGTGGACTTCCGTAACGTCATCTTGATCCTGACCTCCAACCTGGGTAGCCAGTTCCTGGTGGACCCGGCGCTGAGCCAGGAGGAAAAGCGCGAGAACGTTATGGCTACGGTGCGCGCCGCCTTCAAGCCTGAGTTCCTCAACCGCCTTGACGATGTGCTGATCTTCAACGCGCTGAGCAAGGATGAGTTGGGCCAGATTGTGGGCTTGCAGCTAAGCAAGATGAGCAAACGCCTGTCTGACCGCCGCATCAGCCTGGATGTTACCGACGCCGCCCGCACTTGGCTGGCTGACGAGGGCTACGACCCGGCTTACGGGGCTCGCCCGCTGCGTCGCCTGGTGCAGCGTGAGATTGGTGACCGTTTGGCTCGCCTGATCTTGGCCGGCCAGGTTGCTGACGGCCAGCAGGTTACGGTTGACGTAGCCGACGACGGTCTGACGCTAATTCCCGGTGCGGCTGTGGCCGGTTCGGCTGCTAGCGCCGCCAGTGCGGAGTGACCTGCGCTTTTAACTAATTCGACGGTGCTGGGTGGGTTTAGACCCGCTCAGCACCGTTTTTAGTTAATTAGCCCACATATAAAGTGATTTGCGACTACTTGTAACTTGCTGGCCTGCAGAAACACTTTTGGCCTAAAAGAAAGTGTAAAAAATGAGGTTTAGGTACTGGAATTACTAGTAAAAACCAAGGTAATCTATCGCCGCACCGCCGCTACTGCGAGTGTTCCGTTATAGCTAGCTCATCACCCTGGCTATAGTGCGTGTTGCTCACTGGCGGCGGTGTTCCCATGTGCAGGCGGCAATGAAGCTGTGGTACATGGACTACCCCAAGCTTTTCGGTTTGTGTGCAAAATAGTCTTTACAATAAACGAACAAATGCGCGCAGTAGGTGCTAGTTAAATTATTAGCTCAAACCAGATTTGTAACTGTTTGGTTGCAACTTACGCTGTTCGGTTCTGCTTAGACTTGACGCTTTTTGTTGCAAAAGGACAAAATTGGGTCAACCACGTCTAGGCAAAGGAGCCCTACACGATGAAGGTAAGACACCTCCACCGACGGTCCCTAGCATTGCTAGGGGTTGTCGCCCTATCCCTTCCAGGGGCAGCTGCTGGCGCAGTGACCCCGGAAACTTCTGGTGTCATTAGTGCTCCGGAGACCATTAGCGCCGGTAACTTGACCGCGACCGTATCCAACGCCTTCCCCCAGGTACTTGGCTACACCTTCGCGGGCAATAAAGTTGGCGGCCGCACCCAGGTCCTCGATTCAGTACTGATTGACAATCAGGCTTACACCGTCAAGTCGGTGCAGGCAGTTAAAGAATCCAACACCAAGGTGGCCTACACGGTTGACTTCAATGACACTGACGTCACCATGAAGGCCGAAATTGAAGTAAAGGAGATTACTTCAAAGGCCCAGGGCACAACTGGTGCCAAGCGTCCCACCCTAACCTTCCGTATCACTGAGCTCACCGGTGGCGCCCACACCGTCGAGATTCCCGGCCATGGCCTGGTATCGGTTAGCGCTAAAGACGGCGGCGCCTACGCTGCCGGTATCACCCTGGTTTCGCGTGGCGCTAGCGCTAAGAACAAATACGCTGGCGTGGCTGACACTATTGAGAGCCTAAGCGAGTCCACCCCGGTCAGCGACGCTGACGCCCCCAGTACCTACCTGATGGTTAACACCTCTAAGGTGGCCGTGGGTATGGAAACCAACGCCACCTATGACCGCCCCACCGGTTGGGAAGCTGACGACGGTTCGCGCTGGAAGCGCCGGGTAGTTGACCAGGATGGTTCTAAGACCCTGCTGGCCTCCAACGGCCAGTGGACCTACCGCTCAGCTGCAGCCACTGACGCCGTCGGCGATGAAGAGCGTCCCTACACCACTTTGGTGTTCACCGGTGACGCCAACTCCTCGGGCACGGTGAACTGGCAGGATGCCGCCGTCGCCTATGCGGACATCACCCCCTGGGTGGCCGGTGCAGCTGACAACCACAAGTGGGTAGTAACCCATATTCCCTTTGACTTCGGCTCGGCCGCCACGCACCCCTTCTTGCAGGTAGCCGACGACGTAAAGCGCGTCAACCTGGCTACTGACGGCCTAGGTCAGCGCGTGATGCTCAAGGGTTATGCTTCTGAAGGCCACGACTCTGGACACATGGACTACGCGGGCAACATCAACACCCGCGCCGGTGGTGACAAGGACTTTGCCACCCTGTTCAACACCACCGCCAACTCCAACGCGATTTACGGCGTCCACGTCAACACCACTGAGGCCTACCCTGAAGCCAACTCCTTCGGTTCCCTACCCTTCACCGGCGGGCGCGGCTGGAACTGGCTAAACCAGTCCTACTACGTTGATCAGCGCGCTGATCTAGGTAGCGGCGCGGTAATTAAGCGTTTCCAAGACCTGCGTAACCAGTTCCCGCTGGCTACCTACCCCAACTTCCGCTGGATCTACATTGACGTTTACTACGGTTCGGGCTGGCAAGCTGAGCGCCTGGGCCGCGAGCTAAACAAGATGGGTTGGGAAATGGGTTCAGAGTGGGCTGACCGCTTTGAGCGCTACTCCACCTGGTCGCACTGGTCCAATGATGAAAACTATGGCGGCGCCACCAATAAGGGTTTGAACTCTGACGTGATCCGCTTTGTGGACAACTCCAACAAGGACAACTGGAACCCCAACGTAGTTTTGGGCTACCCCCAGATTGTTGAGTTTGAGGGCTGGACTGGCCACCAAGACCAGGGCGCCTTCTACCGCAACATTTGGGCTAACAACCTGCCGGTTAAGTTCCTGCAGAACTCGCGCATTATGCGTCAGGAAAGCGCTAAGGGTGAAAACGGTAAGACCGTCTACACCTACACCTTCGCTAACGGCACTGTAGCCTCAGGTGCTACGGCGGTCACCAACCAGACTCCGGCCACCCAGGTTGCCGGGGCTATCAAGGCTGACATGTCCGCTAGCCGCCAGTTTGTTTACGACGGCGCCACCGTGCTTAAGGGCGACAGCTACCTGCTGCCCTGGATCGACAATGGCGCTAAGGGCGGCGCACCGCGTCTGTACTACTACAACCCCGCTGGCACCGCCACCACCTGGACCCTAACCAAGTCCTACCAGAACGTTGGCTCTTTGAGCGTCTACCGCCTCACCGACAAGGGCCGCGTAAAGGTAACTGACGTGAAGGTAGAAGGCGGCAAGGTAACCATCCCCGAGTCCGTATACGAGACCGTGCCGGCCGCTGAACGCGACCACACCGCCTTCGTACTGGCTCCCGCCAAGGCCCCCGCAGCCGCCGCCACCCCCAAGTGGGGCGCCGGAACTGTGTTTGTGGACCCCGGCTTTAACTCCGGTAGCTTCAAGGACTACCAGACCACCGGCCAGGTAACCGCCCCTCACGACGCTCACGGCGACCCGATCGCCCAGCTGGGTAAGGGCAACTCCTCCATTAGCCAGGAAATGACCCTCAACGCCGGCACCTACCAGGGCAGCGCTTGGGTACAGGTCAAGGACGGTAAGACCCGCCAGGTTAGCGTGTCTGCTTCAGGTGAAGGCGTCACCAGCGCCGCCAGCCAGCAGCGCAACGATGATCTGGGCGCCACCCGCGACAAGCCGGTCACCATCGCCTTTGAGGACTTTGAAAATGTCCCCGAAGGTTGGGGCCCCTTCGTTAAGGGCGACGCCGGCGAAATCACCGACCCGCGTACGGTACTGGCCTCCCTCAACGGCCCCTACACCCAAAAGGGCGGCACCCTACCGGACGGTTCCAAGAAGGCCACCGACGACGCCGTCGCCGGACACTGGTCCCTAAAGAGCCACGAAGAAAATGGGGGACTGGTATACCGCACCGTGCCCCAGACCGTAAACTTCAAGGCCGGACACCGCTACCGCATTTCGTATGACTACGAAAACGCGCTCAGCGGCTCCTACTACTGGGTTACCGCCTATGACGCCCAGGGCGCCAATGGACTAAACGCTAACTACCTGTACTCCACGGTGATGCCGGTGGCCACCAGCCCCACTCACTATGTACAGGAACTTAACGTGGGTGGCTGTGGCTCCTACTGGGTGGGTCTGTACAACACCCAGGGCGGCCAGGACGGCAACGACTTTACGCTCGACAACTTCCGCGTAGAGGACCTGGGTGCCACCACGGATATGCCCGCGTGTGCCGCTGCCTCAATTGACACCAACGAGACGGCCATTGAAGGCTCCACCCTCCACATGACCAGCTCCCTGGTGAACAACGAACCCAGCGAAATCACCGATGTGACCAGCAAGCTGACCCTGCCTAGCGGCTGGAGCGCCACTGCTGACACCCCGGCCACCACCGCCAAGCTAGCCAAGGGCGCCACTTTCACCACCACCTGGACCGTCAAGGTTCCCCAGGGTGCGGGCGGCTCCACCGCTAACGTGGTACACACGGCCACCTACAAGATCGCTGGTAGCGCCCGCAGCGCTAGTGGTGACACTAACGTGGCAGTTTTGGGCTCGGTGAAACCTGACGCTGTCAACTACCTCTCTGACCTGCCTTTCAGCCCCAAGTACAACTCCAACGGTTGGGGTCCGGTTGAGCGTGACAGTGAGGTTGGTGAAAACCAAAAGGGTGACGGCGGCCCAATCGTGATGGGCGGCAAGCAGTACACCAAGGGTCTAGGTACCCACTCTCCTGCCGATGTGGGCTTCGAGCTCAGCGGCAAGTGCAAGGCTTTCAAGGCCACCGTGGGTGTGCAAGATGGCCAGAGCGGCTCGGTTACCTTCCGTGTGGTAGGCACCACCGACGGCACTAACTGGGTTGATGTGGTACCGCAGACCGGCGTGATCACCGGTAGCAACACTCCTCAGGAGGTTTCCGGCGACGTCACCGGCATGAAGCTGATTCGCTTGATTGTGGGCGACGGCGGCAACGGTAACGGCAATGACCACGCTAACTGGGCTGACGCTCGCGTTCTGTGTGGTAACGCCACCGACGGCGATACTCCCGCCCCGGCACCTGGCAACCCGGTTAAGGACTACAGCGGCGACCAGCAGCTGGTATCCGCCCCGGCTGCTTACGCCAGCAACCCGGCCTCCAACATGTTTGACGGCAACGCTTCCACCTTCTACGACAAGGACTGGCAGCACCCGGTAGCTCACCCCAGCGACATTGACCTGGCCCTGTACCAGGGCGATGACCCCACCGCCGCCTCTGCGGTAAGCGTGGCTGGTCTGAAGATCAATAGCCGCGTTGACCAGGCCAACGGGCGTCCCGAACGCTACGAGGTCTATGTGGGTCAGGATGCTGCCAACATCAACCAGAAGGTAGCTGAAGGCACTTTGCAAAACACCGGTCAGGTGCAGCAGATTGTCTTTAACAGCCCGGTTAAGGCCAAGCTGATTCGTCTGCGCGTGTTGTCTAACTACAAGACCAAGGCTGACCAGCCCGATTACCTGCTCTCTATCGCTGAACTAGGGGTCCTGGTTCCCGATGGTGACGCAAGCGGTAATGCGGCCGGCCAAAGCCAGGCTAGCGCCCAGAGCCAGGCTGGCACCCAGCCTCAGGGTACCGGTAAGGCTGCAGCTCAGGGTAAGGCCAGCTCCACCGACAAGGCTGCCGCTGGGGCCGCTAAGTCTGAGCCGGAGATTACCGTAAACACCAACGCTGAAGGCCTGGTGGGCCAGAACTACCTGGATGTTAAGACTGTCAATGACACCAACCCAGCCAAGAACCCCTCCACGGTTATTAACCACACTTGGGCTCTGAACTGGATGGCTGCCGATCAGAAGCACACCACTAATGATTCTGCCAGCTACTTCCAGCGTGTTCCGGTCACCTTCAATGTGGCTAAGGATGGCACCAAGGTTAAGTTCACGGTTGCTGCCGGCGACGGCGATGGCCTGGTGCAGGTGGACAACCTGCGCATGGTCAAGATTGTGCGCCCCACCAGCAACGACTTGATTGGTGTGGACTGCCTGGCCAGCCCCACCCCCGAGGTGTGCACCACCAAGCGTGCTAACGACCGCATTGGGGTAACCACGGCAGTAAGTGCTGAGACTGTGACGCCCACTCCGACGCCGCAGCCCACCGCTCCGGTTTCGCCTACTGTGGCTCCCACTCAGGAACCTACCGCCAGCCCTGAGCCGACTGTGGCTCCCACTGGCTCCCCGGCTCCGACTGGTAGTGCAGCCCCCACGGCTCAGCCCAGCCCGGCACCTACCGGTAGCGCGGCTCCCACGGTAGCTCCCACCGGCGCCCCGGCTCCGACTGGCAGCGCGGCTCCCACCGGCAGTGCGGCCCCCACGGCTCAGCCCAGCCGTTCGGCCAGCTCCGCCCCGCTTCCGGGTCGCCCCGGTAAGCCTGGTAAGCCCAGCCATGGCGCAGCCCCGGCTAAGCCGGAAAAGCCCGGCGGTTTAGCCCGTACCGGTGTGGCCAGCGGAATGTTGGCTCTAAGTGCCCTGGCATTGGGCGGTGGCGGCATGTTGCTGCGCCGCAAGCGTCAGGACTGACGGGATCTACAACTGAATATCGACACAATTGAATACACAACTCAATAGGGGTGCCTGATTTCCCTCTCAAAACTAGGCGCCTCACTCCGCCGGGGGCCGCTTAACAAATGCGTTAGCGGTCCCCGGCGGTTTCGTTAGTGGTTCCTGGGGTTTCGTTAGTGGTTCTTGGGGTTGCGCTAGTGGGCCTCGCGCTTTGCTATAGGAGCTGCGCGTTTGTGAGGACTAAAAAGAGTCGCTACACTTAGCAGGTAATGATAATCAATATCAACTAGAAAGACTGCCATGTTTGCGTGGTTGCAGGCCGCTGGGCCTTCCTTGGCTCCCACCCAGGGTGCTACCAACTCTTCCCCCTCTGCTATGCGTGTAGCTGCTGGTCGCGGGCGTTTTTCTGGCTCCACCCCGCAGCATCTTAATGACCCCTGGCTGCGGCGTATGGCCGCGCTGACCACTGTGGCGCTGTGCGGTTTCATGACGCCGCTAGCGGGCGCTTCTGTCGCCAGCTCGGCAAGCGGTCCTGCTGGCGCTGCCCATGCTGCCCAGGTTTCTGGCCCCGCTGCTAGCTTGGCCAGTAATGATGGCCAGTCCAAGCCGGTAAACCTTGAGGGTGGGGACTTAAGCATTTTCGACGCCGTCGCCACTGCCAATGGGGAGGTGGACTTACAGCTAAAGGATGGCGCCACCGGAACTAGCCACAACCCGGCCCAAACCACCTTGAAGATCCCGGCCTCCACCTGGCAAAACATTTCTGACGACTACCCGGGCAGTCCAGGTGGCTATTTCGTCAGCCAAGGCGTCCAGGCTAACTCGCCACTACAGCCGGCCAGCGCTGCCCCCAAGGGACGGCTGGGTTGGGACACCAGCCAGCTGGCCCAGGCAGGATTTAGCGCTGCCCACTTTGAAGTCAGCTACAGCGGCCCTGAAGGCGCTAGCGTGTCCCTGTTTGGTTTGGATGAGAACGGCCAGCTAGCCTCCTCGCTGCTGGTTGATGGCAACTACGAGCTAAACCCGCTCGGCTCAGAAATTGCCCCGCAACAGCTGGCCGCCGCCTACCCCAACTGGGTGTTTTCTACTGCCGGCGTCTACCAGTTGCAGGTGCGGGTGTTGGCTCAGCGCAGTGATGGCACGGTAATTGCCAGCCCGGCGCGTACTTACCGGGTTGAGGTGGGCGACGTCGCCGCTCAGGCTACCCCCACCCCGGCACCTACCGAGCAAAACCCTGACACCCAAAACCCGGGTGCCCAGCCCACAGCGGCCCCCAGCGCCGCCCCCACTGCCGTGCCCAGCGCGGCTCCGCAGCCGGTAGCTAGCCCCTCGGCTAGCGCCGCCCCCAGCACTTCGGCCAGTCCGGTGGCTAGCCCCAAGCCGGTAACCAGCCAGCCGTCCGCCAGCTCCTCGCCGCGCTCAGCCATTGGCGGCGAAGTAAAGGCCAAGCCGAGCGCAGCTAACCCCGCTGGTAAGCAGCTTTTAGCCAGCTCGCGCAGCGCTAAGTCGGCTCAGGCTCCGCGCGCCGCAGCTCAGGGCCGCTCTGCCAGTCAGGCTCGCGCCGCCGTCGGGCAAAACCGATCTGCCGTAACCACCCGGGCCGCCGCGCAAAGCTTTGTATCCCAGGCTCGCCCCGCCCAGAGTTTTGTGGCCCAGGCTCGCTCTGTCAGCCAGGGGGCAGCCGCCCAAACCAGCGCCCAAAAGGCTAAGGCTCAAAGCGCCGCTGCGGTGAAGGAAAACCCGGCTTCTTCGGCGGTTAGCGCCACCGCCACGCTGACTTTCGTGGTGGGCCCTGACGCCAACGGCAACGCCAATGAAGGGCACTTTGACTTAGGTCCGCGCATTGTGGACGGCAAGCTCAAGCTGCAGGTGAAAGATGACCGCTCTCAGCCGGCCAGCTGGGTTGACCCGGCAACTTTGACCTTCTCGCTGGGAGACAAGGCCACTCTTAAAGCCCCTGACGCGCTTAACTTTGTGGCCACCCCGGGCCAGGATGTGTGGATGATTTCCTCCAGCCAAAGCGCGGGTGTGCCCTGGCTGGGTATGAACTCTCAGGCTGAAGAGATTGTCAGCAAAACCAGCGGCGAGGTTACCTTCACCCTGGTGAGTGTGGAGGGGCCCGGTAAGGTCTCAGTATTTACCTCCGGCGGCCTGGGTGGGGGTGTGGGTGAGCACCTGCTGCAAGAAGAGGGCAGCTCCTACACCCTGCCGGCTAACACTCACGCCCACCAGAACTGGGTGTTTACTGCCCCGGGCACCTACAAGCTGACCATTTCCGCCCAGGTCACCCCCAAGCAGGGTGAGCAGATCAGCGGTGAAGATGGTGGCTCTGGCGACGGCGCAGCGGCCAGTTCCGGTGCCGGCTCCAGTGAAGGTGGCAGCGCCAGTGGAGCTGCTGGTTCTGCAGCCTCGGGTTCTGCCAAGGCTGGCCAGGCGGCCGGCGCTAGCGGCGGTAAGTCTTTGGCTAAAACCGGTGCGGTTAGCGGCGCCTTGAATGTTGCTGGTGGTCTGATGTTGCTGGCGGTTGCAGTGCTGGTGGCACGCAGGCGGATGGCATGGGCCTAGTTAAGTCTGTAATTCAGGCTGCACTAGTTTTAACGTTAGTGGCGGGCTGCGCCGGTGTCGGCGTAGATCCCGCCCGCGACGGCCAGTTGCGGGTGGTCACCACCACCGGCATTCTGGCCGATCTAGTGCGTAATGTGGCGGGAAGCCGAGCTACGGTCTCCCAGCTAGTTCCCGACGGCGCCGATCCGCACTCCTATGAGCCCTCACTGCGGGCTATTCGGGATGTGGCCTATGCGGATTTGGCTTTTAGTAACTACCTGTTGCTGGAGCAGCATTCGATTATTCGCGCCTTGGATGCCAACCTGCCCGCTAGTGCCCAGTCAGTGTCTATCGCCGAGGAGGCCGCCAAGCAGGGGGCCACGATTTTGCCGCTGGTTGAGGATCGGGCTTTGGATACCCTGTGGCTGGGGATGCGCGTGTCTGGTGACGGTAAACGTTATGGTGCTAACCGGGCCAGTGAGGTTGATTTGCAGGTGGTTTCGGTGCAGGGCCCGGGTCAAGCCAGCTCCTACCTGACCACCACTTTTGGCACCCCGGAGCTGGGGTTTTCCAGCCATGACGGGTTTGACGCGGCCAGCGACTATAAACATGACACTGTCAGCTTGCCGGCTGACGCCCACCAGCATATGAGTTGGGCTTTCACTAAGCCGGGAGTGTATCGGGTGCAGTTTAAGGCCCGCCTGCGCCCGGTTAAGGGTAAAAACGTGGAGTTTAAAACCGCCACGTTTACTTTCGCGGTGGGGGTCGACGCCGCCGCTGTAGCTAAGCGTGAAGGTCGGGTGGTTTTGGGTCCGGGCCACGGCGATGTGAGCGTGGATCTAGAAGCTGGCCGCATCACGCTGGTGGCCGACAAGCAGGCTAGCGGCCAGGCTTGGCCGTCAGCCGCTAAAACCGCGAGCGCCAACTCACCTAGCGCCGCGCCCAGCCCTGGTGGCTCTGCCAGCCCTACCAGTAACGCCCCTAGCCCGACCCCCAGCGACGGCGCCAGTGCACCCAGTCAGAGCGACGTCGTCGTAGCTGGGGCGGCCCACGTACCAGGCCACGTAGCCCTAGACCCGCAGCGGGTAGTGGTGGATGTGCCCACGCGCACCCTAGCCCAAGTGCCTCAAGGCTACGGTTTTGTGGGCCGTGCGGGCACGCAAGCCTATATCCTGCCCCAGGCTGTGCTGGGCAAACACGTGCATGGGGAAATTGACCCGCACCTGTGGCATGACGTGCACAACGCGGCCGCCTATGTGAAGGTAATCTGCGCCAAACTCAAGCAGGTTGACCCGGCCGGGGCGCGCGTTTATGAGGCTAACGCCGCCCGCTACCTAAACCAGCTGGCCCAGCTAGACACCCAGGTTAAAAGCACTCTGGACACTATTAGTGAAGCTAACCGCCAACTGGTAACCACCAATGACGCCTACGCTTACCTGGCTAACGCCTATGGGCTTAAAGTGGCTGGTTTCGTGGCTCCCAACCCGGCTAGTGAGCCCTCCCTGGCTGATCGGCGTAAACTCGCCGCCACCATTAAGGACCTACATATTAAAGCGGTGTTTTTAGAGCCAAATCTGGCCCGCACCCGCTCCACCTTGAAAGTGGTGGCCAGTGAAGCCGGGGTGAAAGTGTGCCCGCTTTACGGCGACACCCTGGATAACCAGGCCCCCACCTATCAGGCGATGATGCGTTTTAATGCCAACTCCCTGGCACGCTGCCTAGGTGGCAGGCCTATCGCAAACCAAGCGGCGTCGTCGGCAAAAACCCCGGGCAGTGCTAATGCAGGTAAGGGGGTGCCCACTAGCGGCGCCACCCCCAGTGCGGCCGGCGCTACCACGGCCCCCACCAGCGGCGCCCCTGGCCGCGCAGCCACCTTCCCTGGCGCCTCAGCCACCCCCAGCCCAGACCCAGCCCTAGAGCAAAACGTGGCCGCAAACGAGCCCATCTCACAAACCCCGGCAGTAATCGAAGCTGGACACGTAGACCTAGGCCCGCGCCTAATCGGCGGCAAATTAACCGTATCCTTGCGTGATGACTCTGCCGCCTCACCGGTGTGGCGCGACCCCAACAAAACCGTGCTGCGCGTACGTGATGGCGCCCTAATCCAAGTACCGCAAGGCGAAGACTACAAATTCCTAGCCGACTCCAAGCGTGTCTATGTGCTACCCCAAACCCAAAAAACCCAGCTGGTATGGCTGGGGTGGAACACCCAAGACCCAGCCGTAACCAAGCTGATCCAAGGTGGGGTAAACATGCGCATCGAGCAGGTTAAAGGCCCCGGCCGCAGCTGGCTGATTTTGCAAGAAGGCACCTTCGGTAAACCCAAAGTGCTGGCCGACTCTGCCGCCAGCGCCCAAGACATCTGGGTGGATACCAACACCCACGTGCACGCCAACTGGATTTTCTCCAAACCTGGCATTTACCTGGTCAAAGTCTCCTTCAAAGCTACCGGTGTGGACGGTAAAACCTACCAGGCCACCACCACCTTGCGCTTTGCGGTAGGCGACGCCACCAGCACCACCAACGCGCTAAAAGCACAGCCATCAGGAAAGTGACCATGCTAGAAGTAAACCAACTCAGCGTGCAGCTGGGCGGCCGCAGCGTGCTACAAGAGGTCAACTTGAAGCTAGACCAAGGCCAGTTTATGGGGCTGATCGGCCCCAATGGGGCCGGCAAAACCACGCTGCTGCGGGCCATCCTAGGGCTCGTGCCCAGCACCGGCACTATCACCTGGCAAGGCCAGCGCATTGACCGACGCGCCATTGGCTATGTGCCCCAACGCCACGCTTTCGCCTGGGATTTTCCCATTAACGTGCGTCAGGTGGTGTTAAGTGGGCTCACCGGCAGGCTCGGCTGGCTGCGTCGGCCCCGCCCGGAGCACCTAGAAGCTGCCGACTGTGCCCTAGAGCAGGTAAGCATGAGTGATTTGCGTTCGCGGCCGGTGGAGCAGCTTTCGGGTGGGCAGCGTCAGCGGGTGCTGGTGGCTCGGGCGTTGGCGTTAAAGCCGCAGCTGCTGCTGTTGGATGAGCCTTTTACGGGCTTGGATATGCCTACCCAGGAGCTGTTGACGGATCTGTTTAAAGAGCTGAGCCAGGCGGGTGTGGCCGTGCTTATGTCCACCCATGATCTGGTGGCGGCCCAGGCGCAGTGCGAGTATTTGTGTCTGCTTAACCGTACCGATTTGGCTTGCGCCCCGCCTAGCCAGCTTAAAGACAAAGACCTGTGGATGCGTACTTTCCAAGTGCGCGCCGATAACCCGCTGCTGCAAGCCCTAGGGATGAGTTAAGTTGTTAACCCCAATTGATTTTCTAAATGACCTACTAAACCCGCAGCTGGCATTCCTACCCAGGGCGTTGCTGATTGCTATCACTAGCGCCCTGGTTTGCGGAGTGGTGGGGGCCCACGTGGTGTTGCGCGGGATGGCTTTTATTGGCGACGCCGTCGCTCACTCTGTGTTTCCCGGCCTGGCGGTGGCCTTCGTTAGCGGCACTAACCTGGTGCTTGGGGGCGCGGTAGCCGGGATTCTGACGGCGGTAACCGTGGCGCTACTAGCCCAAAACCGCAGGCTTAAAGAAGACTCCATCATTGGGGTGCTGTTTGTGGGGGCATTTGCTTTAGGGGTGGTAATTATTTCGCGCGCCCCAGGCTATAGCGGCTCGCTGCAACAGTTCCTATTCGGCTCTATTACCGGCGTGCCGGCGCGTGAAGTGCCGGTGGCGCTGATCGGGGCAGCAGTGGTGATTGGGCTGATCGCAGCCCTAAATAAAGAGATTGTGGCGGTAAGCCTGGACCGTGAAACTGCCCGCGCGGCAGGGCTGCCAGTGTTGGCTTTAGATATTGCCCTGTATGTGTGCGTGAGCTTGGCGGTGGTGATTTCCGTGCAGACTATCGGCAATATTTTGGTGTTGGCGCTGCTAGTAATCCCGGCGGCCACAGCCCGCTTACTGACTGACCGCTTACTGACCATGATGATTATGGGCCCGCTGCTAGGGGCGTTAGGGAGCCTGCTGGGAGTGTATTTGAGCTGGTCAGCTGATTTGCCTACGGGCGCCACGATTGTGTTGGTGCTGGGCGTAATGTTTGCCCTGGCCTGGCTGTTAGCCCCCGGTCACGGCCTGCTCTACAAAACTGCCGCAGCCAGGCGGCGCGCGGCAGCCTGAGGCCTAGCTGCGCTCGCGGGGGCTTTGCGCCTTTACAAAACTGCCGCAGCCAGGCGGCAGGCGTTATCCACCCAGCGGCGGTGACGCGGCTCGCGCGCCCATTCCTGGCTGGTTAGCTCGTGGCTCAGGGAGCGATATTTGGCGTCATTAGCGCGCAGCTTGTCGTCAAGATCGCCCCCGAAACACAGCAGCATCAGCTCATAGTTGAGCATGAATGAGCGCGAATCCATATTTGAGGAGCCAATCACTCCCACTTCGTTATCCACGGTCATGTATTTGGAGTGCAAAACCGTGGGGGAAGGGTAGAGAAAGATACGCACCCCGGCATCCAGTAGCGCCGCATAGTAGGAGCGTTGGGCGTGACGCACCAGGAAATTGTCTCCGCTGGCCCCCACAAACAGCTGCACATCCACGCCCCGGTAGGCTGCGCTAGTCATGGCGGCCAGCAGCGACTCGTCGGGCACAAAATATGGGCTGGTGATAGTTACCCGCCGGCGCGCATTGTGGATCAGGGAAGTGAACATGCGTAGGTTTGGTTCAGTGGAGTAGCCCGGCCCTGAAGGGACGATCTGCATGGCGTTTACGACGCCGTCGGCCAAGTCTTTTTCCCACGCCGCCGAGGTGTTAACCAGCTCTGCAGCAAGTGCGCTCAGACCAGCGGTTTCTACCTGGGAGATATCCTCATCGCTTACGGCTTGGGAGCGGGCGCCAACGAAAATTTTGCCGGTTTCGGCGTACCAGTCCATGGCGAATACACCCCCAAGCTCAGCCACGATAGCCCCGCCTAGCTGCACGGATAGGTCTTTCCACTCGCGTCCAGGGCCGCGCAGGTTGGTTTCGTAGAAGGGGTCAATGAGGTTGTGGGAGCCAACAAAGCCGACGCCGTCGTCGATTACCGCTAGCTTGCGGTGGTTACGCAGGTCTGGGCGCCCGCGCTGATCAGGCTTAAAACCTAGGGGCATCATCAGGTGCCAGTGGTAGCCGGCGGAGTTTAGCCGCTTCAGCAGCTTTTTCCAGGCTTTGTAGCGGCGTGAACCCAGGTGATCTAGCAGCAGTGCCACCCGCACCCCGCGTTTATGGGCGCGCTCTAGGGCCGCAAAAAGCGGCTCAGTGATGGGATCATCATGGACTATGTAAAACTCAATATTTACGCTGTGCTGGGCGGCGTCAATGGCCTGCACCAGGGCCGCAATGAAGCTGCGGGTGTCGTCATAGATGCCCTGGACTGTGCCCGGCATACAGGGCATTCCGGTTAGGTGGCGGTTCATGCGCACAATCCCCAACAGGCGCTCATCAGCTTTTATACCTGGAGGTACGTCTGGGAGGGCGGTGCTTAGGGCGGAGACAATGCTGGTTAGCTCGCTTTGGCGGCGGTAGCGTTTTCCCTGAATACGGGCACTTCCCAGCAGTAGATACATGGGTAGGCCCACCAGGGGTAGGAACAAGATGAGCAGCAGCCAGGCCGATGACGAGGCAGGGCGCCGATTTTCAGGCACCACCCCCATAGCCCCAATCTTAATGACGTACTCAATCACCACCCAGATTTCGGCGGCCATCTGCATATAACTCATTTAACAATTGTACTTGAGCCCATCAAAGCAGTCTGTGGTCCAAGACTGGGCGGCGACGTCGGCAAAGCGACACCTAGTGGGGGTCGCCGAACCAGACCTTCCAAAAACCGTAGAAGTTTAAGTTACCCCAGCTGGAGCAGTCATCCCCATCATTCTTAGCGGCCTCATTGGGCTGGTAGGGAGTGTAGTTATAGAGCGCGGCGGTGGCGGTGTTAGCTGGGGTGATGATGGAAGAACCGCAGCTAGCCTGGGGGTTGTAGGCGATACGCACGGGTTTGCGGGCCTGCACCCGGTAGCTGGAGGGGTTAAGGCGGTATTTTTGCAGCTGGGCGGCGGCCTGATAGAGCTGGCTGACAAAGCCACGGTAGCGACTGTCGCAAGTCTGACCATCAGGGCAGCCATAGCCGGCAGCCCATTCATAGCGTGACGCAGTCAGTTTCTCGCCTGAAGCGGTCAGCAGCCCCTGCTCTTTTTGCAGCAGCACCAACAAAACCCGGGGGTTAATGTTGCAAGCCACCGAAACGCGGTAAATAACCTCACCAGCAGTTAGATTCTTGGCGGGATTCATCCCCAACGGGCAGGCCGTTGTGGGGTCAAAGCCTTTAGTGTCAAAGCGGGCCTTGCTGATGCAAGTAGTGCCGTCGGCGCTATTAACGCAGCCAGCATTGACTTTGGTGATGAAATTATCGATGTCCTCGGCGTTCATATTGGGGGCGCCATAAAGCTTATTGTCAGAGATGATATTTGCGGCGTTAAAACCACTGTAATCAGGGGTTACCTTAACCGGGCCGGCCGGGGTGGGGCCATCATCAATCTGTGCGGGGGCGGTGAACTTAGGCAGGATCAGTGCCCCAGCTAGGGCAGATAGGGTCAGCAACGCAAAAATTGAGACCAACCGGTAACGCGAAATAAACCGCTCGGCACTGGCACTAGAGATGGCACGCTTGCCCTTGCCTCTAGTTGCGCTGCCGGCGGAGGTTACCGTTTTGGCTTTAGAATTAGATTTAGGTTCTGACACTAAGGGTTATTTTTCCACGAAATGGACAATGAATGCATCTTGATCAGGTTTATGCTTTAGGCCGCGACCTGATGGACGCCAACGGCTTGCAAGGCTGGAGCCTGGGGTGGGATCGTGCCCGGCGTCGAGCTGGACAGTGTAACCACACAAACCGCTGTATCACTCTCTCACGTTACTTAATGCAACTCTATGACTTGCCTCGCGTGCGTGACACGATTTTGCATGAAGTAGCCCATGCCCTGGTTGGTCCAAGCCACGGTCACGATGAAGTTTGGCGCCGCAAAGCCCTAGAACTGGGCTGCTCAGCGCAGCGGATGGTAGATAAGCGCGCCCCTAAAGTCCCCGGCGACTGGGTGGGCACATGCCCGGCTGGTCACCGGGTTGAACGTATGCGCCGCCCTAGCCGCGTGCTGGCCTGTGGGGTGTGTGCAAACAGTTTCTCCCTGGCCAACCTGCTGCACTGGACCTACAAGGATACGCCTATGGAGCCAAGCCAGATTGGTGGCCCCTACTTGCGCTCTTACAACCAAGCCACGCTTTATCTTTCATAGATGATTCATAGGTTACGCTAACCACCACCATAAAAGCCCCTTTTAAAGTTTTAACCAGCAAGGCTGATGCAAATCAGCAAAGCAACTGGCCCACTAAGCCGCCGGCAGGTAGCCCCGGGGTAAGCCTCGGCAGCGCTCGCTGGCTAAGCCCCGGTGACGCCCACCGGCTAAGCCCCGGTGACGTCCACCGGCTAAGCCCCGGTGACGTCCACCGGCTAAGCCTCGGCGGGCGGGCCACGGAAAACTTTTAAGGGAGGAAACCATGAAGCTCATGAAAAGGGGTATCGCATTCGCAGCGGCGATGGCGATGGCATCCATGCCGTTAGCAGGCGCCGTCATGGGAGCCTCAACTGCTATGGCTGTGGAGGTGAATAAGGGCGCCTGACTGGTGTTGAACACTCGATAATCTCTCTCCTTGTGAATAACTGACCCCCGGATTGGCTTTTTTGGGTTTCGCCAATACGGGGGCCAGTTGTATTTACAGGCAAAATCATCCCTTCCCTATAAAAAATACATGGGGTTTTATAGGGAAGGGATGAAATGTCAGTATTTGTGTGCGCCGGCGTGGGCAAGGGACCGCCAGCGCCCAAAAAAGGCGACGACGGCGCCCAGTCAGCACGCCAGCCCGTCTGGATGCTGGCCCCAGCCAGAAACCCCAGGCCTAAAGCCCAGCCAGAGGTCTAGGGTGCAAGCCGGCATAACTGGCGGGTAGTGGCATCCAACCAGCGCGCCAGCCCATCTGGATGCTGGCCCTGGTCAGCCAGGCCTAGGCGGCAGTCCTGGCCGAAGGTGCAGACTGCAAGACCCGGTCAAAGGCGTGATCCTTGGTCCGGATAGACCGCCGGCGCGGAAGTGGACAGTCGTCTAGAGCGCCGGGGCGGAGGCCAGCAGCCGGCTGATGCGCTTGGCTGAAACCTTGTGCGCCGTCCCCAACTGCTGGGCAAACAGGCTCACGCGCAGCTCCCACACCATATTTTGGGCCTGGCGCAGCACCGCCGCGCGGGCGGGATTAGCCGGCAACCCCTTAGCGTGCTCGACGGCGTCGCTCACCTGCCCCTCAATCTCGCGTACCTGGTAGGCCAGAGCTGCATCCTGGCTGGGCGAGGCCGCCGCCTTCTCCAAGCGATAAGCCAAAGATTTAAGGTAGCGCCCATAGTGGGCCAGCTGTGCCGGATCGGCGTCGGCGATAAAGCGCGGCGCAATCAGGGCAGCAGCCTGCTCGCGAATTTCCTGCAAAGTGTCGAGCAAAGCCAGCGAAGTATTACGCCCCACCGCCTTATCCAACTGTCCCTTAGCCTCCAAAGCAGCCTCCACCTGGGCGGCGATGAGCTCCACCTGGTCTTCCAAGCGGTCGCGCAGCCAAGCTACAAAAACCTCAAAATCTTTGCGGTCGCGCAGCTGGGCCAGGTCATGGCCGGTTTCGCGGCTCCACTGCTGGGCTAGCAGGCGCCCGGCAGCCAAACACAAATCAGCCACCAGGCTGTCAGTGGATTTGTAGGGCGCAGACACCATGAATAGAGAGCGTTTAGCGTTCCAGCGACTGGTCACCCGCGCAGTTTCGAGCGGGGTGCGTGCCAAGGCTAACGCCAAAACTCCCTCAGCGTGCTGAGCTAGCTGAGAATTAACATCCGCTAATATCTTTAAATCAGCTTTAAATGCTTTAGATGTTGGTTGTGCAACTAAAGTGGGGTAACCGCGAACTAATAGCCCCGCCCGCCCGGCAGATTCTATTTGTTGCGGAATTACGCCCTGGGGAACTTCAGGCCAATCAACTAAATTAGTTTGCTCCTTTAAAGGGCTAGTTAATGACTGTGAAGTAATAGTTGCAAAACTATTTGCGGCAGAATTATTGGCTCGGGCGCCGTTTGCTCCAGACGCGCCAGACGCGTCGGCGGCCCCGTTTGCGCCGCCGGCCCCGCTTGTCCCGGTAACCCCGTTTGCACCGGCTCCCCCATGGACCCCATTGCGACTCTCGTTGGCCCCGTTTTTGCGCCTAGATTTCGCCGACTTCTTGGACCGGGCCTCATCCATGGCCGCCGCCAGGGCGCCACGTACCGCCGAGCGCACTGCCGCCTCGCTTTGTTTAGCCAGTTGCCGCTGCAAAACGATCAGGTTGCGCCCGCGCCCCAGCTTGTTGCCGCGCGCATCCAGCACGCTAAAGCCCATGCGCAGGTGCTCAGGCAGGTTTTCTTGCGCCTGGTCCCAGTCCTCGTCGGTAATTTCCACCTGGCGTAGCTGCTGTGCGGCCTGGGTGAAGGCCTGCTGGAAACTCACCGGGATCGGTTCGACGCCGCTGGGGTTACTGCCGCCGCCGGGGGTACCGACCGCGTGGGTGCCGTTGCCGTCGCCGGAGTTACTGCCGACGCCGCCGGGCTGGCTCGCTGCCGCGCCGTCGGCCCTGCCGCCCGGGGTGCTGGACGCGCCAGTGCCACTGGCCCCGCCGCCGTCGCTAGCCTCTCCCGCAGCCTGCGGGTAAAGCTGGCAGATAAGCTCCCAAATGCGCGTGCCGGTGTCGGGGGCCGGAACCAGCTGGCGACGCACCCGCTTAGGCAGGGCGCGGATAGTGGCCACACACAGCTGCGGGCGCATCCCGGGCACAAGCCAATCAAATCCCTCTGGGCGCAGGCGAGTGAGCACCTCAATGGGCACCTGTACGCTGACGCCGTCGTCGAGCCTGCCCGGCTCAAAAACGTACGTAAGCGCCAAGGTAAGGTCACCCTGATGCCAAGTGTCGGGGTAGCCGTCAAGGTTGTCACCTTCGGGAAGCAGCAGCTCACGGGTGAAATCCAGCAGCTTGGGGGTATCTTGACGCTGATGCTTCCACCAGTTGTCGAAAGCCGCCGCGCTGGTGATTTTCTCCGGCAGGCGCTCATCGTAGAAGTCAAAAAGAGCCTGGTCATCAGCCAAAATACCGTGAGTGCGTTGACGACGCTCCACCTCGGCAGTGTCTTCAAGCAGCTCACGGTTGCGCTCAACAAAAGCGTGGCGGGCGTGCCAGCCCCCTTCCACCAGCCCGGAGCGAATGAACATTTCCCGCGCAGCCTGCCGGGCGGCGTCGGTACCCACACTGGCTAGCGTGACCGGGCGGTCAGCCACCAAAGTTAGCCCGTAAAGTAGCACTCGCTGATGCACCATGGCCGCGCCCTTCTTGGTGGACCAGTAAGGCTCGCCGTAAGTGACCTTGACCAGGTGTTTAGCGGCCTGCTCCACCCATTGAGGCTGGATGCGGGCCACGGTGCGGGCAAATAAGCGACTGGTTTCCACCAGCTCAGCGGCCATCACCCAGTCGTACTGTTTGCGGCGCAGCCCGCTACCAGGCCAAATAGTGAAGTGGGTGGCGCGCGCCCCGGCATATTCGCGCCGGCGCTCATCATAGTTACCCAGGTTGGAAAGCAGCCCCACCAGCAGCGATTGGTGGATTGCGTCGGCGTCGGGGGTGTCTGCGCTTTGCCCCAGGGCCACGACGGCGTCGGCTACGTCCGCATTAGCCATGCCGGCCGCGTGGGAGCCGGGAACTAGGCGGTCACTAGCGGCGCGAATGGAGGCGCGGGTGGGTAGCTCAATGTTTTGGGCGTTAATGCCTAGCGGCCGCGCCAACTGGGCCAGCTGATTGTAGACGTCGCGCCATTCACGAATACGCAGGTAGTGCAGGTATTCGTGGCGGCACATGCGCCTAAACGCAGAGCCGGACAGGTCACGTGACTGGGTGCGCAGGTAGCGCCAGAAGTTGAGGTAGGTGAGAAAATCGCTGGTGGGATCCGCTAAACGCCGATGCATGGCGTCTGCGGCTTCCTGCGCGTCAAGCGGGCGTTCGCGCACGTCTTGGATTGAAAGCGCGGAGACAATCACCATTACTTCGCTGGCGCAGCCGCGTTTATTGGCTTCTAGTAACATGCGCCCCAGGCGCGGGTCGATGGGTAGACGCGCCAGTTGGTGGCCGATCGCGGTCAGGCGCGGCTCGTGCATGGATTTAGAGTTTGCGCTGATAGCGCCGATTTCGGTTAGTAGCGCCACGCCGTCGGCAATAGCGCGCCGGTCTGGCGGGTCAATGAAGGGAAAATCTGCCACATTACCTAGGCGCAGCGCTGCCATCTGCAAAATTACGCTGGCTAGGGAGGTGCGTAGAATTTCGGGTTCCGTGTATGGCTCTCGCCCCTCATAGTCGGTTTGCGAGTACAGGCGGATTGCCACGCCGTCGGCCACGCGCCCGCAGCGGCCGCTACGCTGGTTGGCGCTGGCTTGGCTGATGGGCTCAATAGGTAGGCGCTGCACCTTGGTTTTGTTGGAATAACGCGAAATGCGTGCCACGCCCGGGTCAATCACGTACCTGATGGAAGGCACGGTTAGCGAAGTTTCAGCCACGTTGGTGGCTAGAACAATGCGTCGCAGACGGTGTTTTTCAAATACGCGATGCTGGGCGGCGGCGCTTAGGCGCGAATATAGGGGGATGATTTCAACGCTGCCGGGCAGGCGGGCGCTGGACTCGTTGGCGGCGTAGCGTGGGCCCAGGTGGTCGATAAGTGCGGCTTCGGTATCGCGAATATCGCGTTCTCCCGCCAGGAACACCAAAATGTCGCCGGGGCCTAGGGTCATTAGTTCGTCGACGGCGTCGAGGATGCCCGTGACCTGGTCGCGCGGCTCGTCGGTGCTTGCGCTGGCAGCTGCTGAGTTTGTTTGGTTGCTATCTGGTTCTGGCTCGACGCTGTCGAGGGGGCGATAGCGGATTTCTACCGGATAGGTGCGCCCGGAGACCTCAATAATTGGGGCGGGGCGGCCTTCAATCCCAAAGTGGGCGGCGAAACGTTCAGAGTCGATGGTGGCCGAGGTGATGATGACCTTCAAATCTGGGCGCTGGGGCAGTAGCCGCGCTAAATAACCCAAAATAAAGTCAATATTTAGGCTGCGCTCGTGTGCCTCATCAATAATTAGAGTGTCATAGCGGCGCAATAGCGGGTCGTTTTGAATTTCGGCCAGCAAAATACCGTCGGTCATTAATTTGATAAGCGTATGTTCACTAACTTCATCAGTGAAACGAACCTGATAACCGACTATTGATTCTTTAGAAACTTTAGTGCCCAGCTCTTGGGCGATGCGTTCAGCTACTGAGCGCGCTGCGATACGCCTAGGCTGGGTGTGCCCAATCATGGCGTTGACGCCGCGACCTAAATCTAAACAGATTTTAGGGATCTGGGTGGTTTTACCGGAGCCGGTTTCGCCTGCGACGATAACCACCTGGTTAGCCAAAATGGCGGCTGCGATCTCCTCTTGGCGGGCTGAGACTGGAAGCTGCGCCGGGTAGGTGATGGTGGGCACGGAAGCTGCACGTTGGCTTAGCTGCTCGGGGGTGAAGGGGCGCGGCGCCGCCTGGTTTTTGTGTTGGCGCCGTCCGTGGTTGCGCTGGTGGCGGGCAGGACGACGGCGGGGCGCTGCGGCTGCGTTAGTTGCGTCTGGTTGGCTGGGCTGACTGGAGTGCTCGTTCATTACCCCTGCATTGTCTCGCACTTTGACCCAGCTGTGGAACCAGCTCACCGCGTAAGATAAGCACAGCCTAGTGAACTAATTAATTGTACCTATAAATGTAAATTGTCGATTAAATATTGCAAAACTAGTTGTGGGCTTTAGATAGTAGAGGTATTCTGTAATCACTCCAATGGCGAGTGATGCAGTGCTGATCCACTGCTTGTTCCCAGACCTGGCCTTGCCAGGCCTATCCGCTCATTAACGTGAGCAACGCCCTTAACTGGGTTCCCTATATGCGATGAACTTTAATCAAGGAAGATGAAATGAAGTATCTGAGGATCATTGCAGCTCTAGTATTAATTTGCGGTTTAGCCTCGTGTGGGAGTGGTGAAAAAGCTTCGTCAACTACCCCTAATGATAAGGCTGCTAAAGTATCTGCTGACGGTTTAACGCGTTACGACATGTCTAAATGGCGGCTTCCCACAGATCCATATAGAGAGGCTGATACGATTCTAATTTCGCGTGCTCGAACCGCCTATTTTAGGTATTGCATGAAGTCCAAAGGATACACCTATCAAGGAAAGCCAGAACCGCCAGAGGGGCAGGCTGAGCGATACGTAAATAGTGCTGGTAGGCGTCTATTTGATGAGAAGATTGCAAGCGAAGTTGGCTACCACGTGGGTATCGTTCCTGGCTGGAATGTCTACCAATATAGCCATGATACTATCGAAAAGTATAAAACTGATCCCGGTTACCGGGACGCTAAAAATTCATGTTTTAATAAACTAATGGATCAGTATCCAGTATTGAAGACTTATGAAGAAAAATCTGAGACTGGAAATGCTCTTTTGGCATCAATTGGCGGCGCTGAGCAGGGGCTTGAAGATCCTAAAGTTAAAAAACTTGTCTCCACTTGGAAGCAATGCATGAAACCACTGGGCCTTAGTGATCTACCTGATAATCCAGTGTTAATGCCAGGACCGCAGCTCAGTAAGAAAATTGGCTTAAATCCAGGTGCTGATGCGCCACAATCTGCTATCGCGGCGTCACCTGGAACCGTGTCAGAGTATGAGCGAAAAATCGCGGTTGCAGATGCAAAGTGCCGGATCAGCTCTGGCTGGCAGCAGGCATACTATGACGCCGACTGGAACAGCGCCGATGCTTATGTCAAAAAGAATCAGAAAGAATTATCTGCTCGGCTGGGACAAATCAAGCAGGTTGAAGCCACTTGTCGTGAGATTGTGAAGAAATACTCGTAATTATTTGTGATCGAAGGGGGGTAGCTGTGAGCGCTAAACGATCCCAAGTTAAACGCTGGTTACTTGTAGTTTTAGTTGTGTTTATGGCGGTGGCGCTAGTGGGTGCAGGCTGGTTGCTGGCAAGCTACACCCAATCGCCAGCGCAGCGCGCAGCTGCCGCTGCACCTCCAACTTCAGCTCCTGTAACTGTGGAAGTTGAGCAAGGAGACCTGACAGATCAAATCACTGCCACAGGTGTTATTACCGGGGCGCAGGATTCAGCCGTTAACTTACCTGCTACTAGCGCCGATTCGGTTGTTACCGCTGTAAACGTAAAAGCCGGTCAGCAACTTGAAAACACGCAGGTGGTGGCCTGGATTAACGATCGCCCTCTGATTGCCTATCAGGGTAGTTTTCCCGCCTATCGCGACCTGTATGAAGGTGATTCTGGCGCGGATGTGTCACAGCTGCAACGCGCCCTGGTTGCATCGGGCTACCAGCTAGCAATAACTGGAACCCTAGACGCTGACACAATCACTGCACTAAAACATCTATACGGGCAAACCAAAGACGAATTAGCTACTACCGATACTCATCAAAACGAGTCGGACAATTCGAGTGCTAATCAAGGCGGCAGAAACTCAAACGAGGCAGGTGCATCCGAAAAACCGCAGCAAGCCAAAAAGAAGGTAGTTATAGCGAAAACTGAGATGCTGTTTGTTGCGCAGCTTCCAGCTGTTGTTACCTCACTACCTAAAGTTGGCGATAGTTTAAATGGAGACAAGCCCTCTCAGTTAGGCCTATCTACAGGTGAATTTTCTGTAACCGCTGAAGTGCCGGCTGGTGTGGGCTCGGTATTGAAAACTGGCAGCGTGGCTAGCGCTCTCTATGGCTCTCAACAGTTAAACTTAACTCTCAAAACTGCTGCGCCTAAGAAAGACGAAAAAAGCCAAGCTGAAGCAACCACTTATACACTAACCTTTAGCGTTAAAAAGGGAAAACTTCCAAGCGATGCGCGTGGTAAATCAGTGGTGCTAACCGTAGATCGACAAGCACCAATCAAAAACGCTTTACTGATCCCTCAACGCGCAATGGCGCTAGATGCTAATGGTAACGCAAATGTGCTCAAACGCCAGGCGTCCGGTTTCGTTATGGTTAAAGTAGAGCAGCTTGGGTGCGTATCTGGGCAATGCGCCATTAAATCTGACCAGCTTAAAGTTGGCGACAGTGTGCGAGTGGACCGCAAATGACAGTACTAGAATTATCGCAGGTTTCTAAAACCTATAATCCTGGTGCTCCTGGTGAGGTTAAAGCACTAAAAACCGCCTCACTGCTGATTGAGCAGGGTGATTTTGTGTCTATAACCGGCCCTTCTGGGGCTGGTAAATCAACCTTGCTGAATGTTCTGGCGTTACTTGACCCTCCCACTAAAGGCAAATACTTTATTGATGATCTGGACGCAACCAAGTTAAGTGATTCCCAGCTAGCAGCATTGCGGGCTCACACATTCTCTTTTGTTTTTCAAGCATTTCACTTAATTGATGAGCGAACTGTAACTGAAAATGTGGCTTTAGGGTTGATGTACAGCGGAGATACGGCTGGCTCTGGTGAGGAAACCCCACAAATCACGGATACGCAGCGTATTGAGCAAGCCCTAAACTTTGTGGGGCTCACGCATAAGCAACACGCCAAAGCAGTGCAGCTTTCTGGTGGTGAAAGGCAAAGAGTAGCAATTGCCAGGGCTATCGTGGCCGCTAACCCGGTGCTAGTTGCTGATGAACCCACCGGTAACCTTGACTCAGCCAATTCACGTTCAGTGATGCGGGTACTAGATAAACTCAACCAAAGCGGCACTACCGTCATAGTTGTCACTCATGATCCAAAAGTTGCAGCCCACGCTAAAACCCGCATCGAAGTGCATGACGGCGTCGTCACCGTTCCCGAGAGTGAAAATTCAAAGCCTCTAAAACCAGCTAAAGCCACCCACGCGGCGCAAGCTAAAAACCCTAAAACCAGCAGCAAAAAAACTAGCCTAAGAGCCATACTCGCGGATGCAGGGCGCACAATTACCGCTAAACCAGCTGCCAGTGGCGCGCTAATTGCCGGAGTATTACTGGCGGTAGCGTTAGCGTTAGCCACGGTAGGTATTTCTGAAGCTGCCCGCGCCCAGGTGTCGCAGCTATTTGATGCGGCCCGCAACCAGCGTGTAGCCGTCTCGGTGCCAGAACCTAAACAATTAACTAAAGATGGAAGCGTTAAACAAGCCAGCACCACTACGCTAATGCGCCTGAAACGTATTCCCGGAGTGGAACGTGCACAAATCTACTCAAACCACGGTAATCAAAACATTTCACTAACTAGTGATACTAAAGGTCAAAACTTTGATGTATTAGGAGCAACCGATCCTAGTGTGCCCGGGCTGGAAATCGAAGGCAAAGAATCAGCTAAAACCAGTGGCATAAAACTTGGCCCAGGCCAGGTGCTAGTAGGTCGCGGTATCGCAAATAACCTAGAGTTAGGCCCAGTTGACGCCAGCCCAGTAGTGTGGATCGCCAATAAAGCCTACGTAGTGGTGGGAGTTATAAGCGACTCAGGTTTAGACGCCAGCATCATGAACGCCGTGGTGATGCGTGAAACAGACGCCGTTGCTGTGGGGACAACCAATGCCGTCACCGCCGAAATACGTACACGCCCCGGCGCGGCCCAGCTGGTGGCGCAGCAAGCACCCATCGCCCTAGATCCTTACACCGGCGAAAACGCCCACGTGGATGCGCCTGAAGACCCTAAAACCATGCGTCAAAGCGTGGAATCCAATGTGCGCACAATGCTGGTGACATTAACCGCCGTCTCATTATTAGCTGCCGTGCTAATGCTCACTAACTCCACGGCGACGGCGGTATCGCGGCGCTCTGGAGAATTCGGTTTGCGCCGGGCAATGGGGGCCAGGCGCTGGCAAATTGCCGCATTAGTCACCGCTGAATCGGCGATAGTTGGCTTAATCGGCGGAGTCATGGGCACATTTACAGCGGTGGTAGTCATTATCTCCACAGTGCTAGTGCGCCACTGGCAGCCAGTACTTGACCTGCGGCTTTTGCCTGTAGGAATCATTGGCGGCATGGTAGTTGGCTTAGTGGGTTGTTTACTGGCAGTGCGCCGCGCCGCAGGCGTTTCACCTGCAGATGCTTTACGCCAATAACTAGCGGCGCCAAAACATCCAAAACCAGGTTTCCCCTCAAGCTGTCAGCCTCCTTGAGGCTGACAAGCCAGGCTAATTTCGGGTAACCAAACGTTGCAATGACGCCAAAAAAATGAAACATTGAACCAATGACTTCCGCACCCCAAAGCCCTGAAACTGCCGCTGCGCCGTCGCGAACCCAAATTAAACACTGGCGCCGCCACCTAGCCGAAGAACGCGCAGAAGGGAAAGTCTACCGGGACCTAGCCATGCGCCGCGAAGGCGAAGAACGCGAAATCCTCCTAGGCCTAGCGGAAGCCGAAGCCCGCCACGAACGCTACTGGTATGAGCTGCTAGGCCCCCACGCCCACCCAGCCCCCAGGCAAACCCTACGCGGCGCTATCATGCCCCTACTAGCGCGACTATTTGGCTCAGTGTTCGTACTGGCCCTAGCTCAACGCTCCGAACAACGCAACGACTATGAGATCGACGCCGACGCCTCCAGTGCCATGGCCGCAGACGAACGCATCCACTCCGAAGTTGTGCGCTCCCTAGCTGCCCGCCACCGCCAACGCCTCTCGGGCACGCTACGCCCAGCTATTTTCGGCGTTAACGACGGTCTAGTATCCAACCTGTCCCTAGTGCTAGGCGTGGGCGCCACCGGCATCAGCACCCACGCGATCCTACTAACCGGCCTAACCGGCCTACTAGCAGGGGCTTTAAGCATGGCGGCAGGCGAGTTCATCTCGGTGCGCTCCCAAATCGAGCTGCTAGAAGCCTCCACCCCAGACCCCGGCACGGGGGAGGTTGTGCCCGCGCTAGACGTCAACGCCAACGAACTCGCCCTAATCTATCGCGCCCGAGGCGAGGATGAACACGAAGCCGTCGCACACGCCAAACTAGTACTCAGCGCCGCAAACATTGACCCACGCAGCGCCCGCCAAATCTCCCACATTGGCGACGAAGCCCCCAACTATGAAGAAATCGGTACCGCCAAGCGGGCAGCACTATCCTCATTCGTGCTGTTCTCAGTCGGCGCCATCATTCCCTGCCTGCCCTACCTGGTTGGGCTCAGCGGAATGGTTGCTGTAGCCGCCTCAGCCCTGCTGGTAGGGGCCGCGCTGTGCCTAACCGGTGGCGCCGTCGGCGTGCTATCAGGCAAAGCGCCCCTACCCAGCGCAATGCGACAGCTAGCTATCGGCTATGGGGCGGCCACCGTAACCTACCTGCTGGGCCTGGCTTTCGGCACCTCCGCGAGTTAACCGGTAGCCTGAAGATGATGCACGAACTACTTGAACCCAACGCCCTACCTGCCGTTTTCCGGTTCATCGACCTATCCGGGGTGATCCTAAATGGGATCCTAGGAGGGCTCATTGCTCGCCAAAAAAACTTCGACATAGTAGGTTTCGTGGTGCTGGCGCTAATGACGGCCACCGCCGGCGGTATCCTGCGCGACCTCATGATCCAAAACGGCCCGCCCTTCGCCCTGACCGACCCCTACTACATTTGGA
>ERZ773212.88-NODE-88-length-50070-cov-4.573828_pt1 | contig 50070 bp, 51 predicted proteins | sample MGYA00581005_ERZ773212 | MGnify/ENA primary metagenome ERZ773212 (study PRJEB29015, sample SAMEA2738154) | human oral metagenome | biome: human oral; feature: human-associated habitat; material: saliva | place: China | collected 2196 ... | reverse complement strand
TTAATTGTTCTAATAATTCGTCAGCATCTTTGTTTGCGATACCGAAGATTGCTGTATGGTCGAATAAATAAGTTACAGAACCTGGTGCACCCATGTTTCCGCCGTTTTTGCTATAAGCAGCACGAACGTCTGCAGCAGTACGGTTTACGTTATTTGTTAATGCATCAACGATAATCATAGAACCGTTAGGACCGAATCCTTCATAACGTAATTCTTGGTAATCGCCATCGCCGCCACCTTTAGCTTTTTCAATTGCACGTTCGATAATATGACGAGGTACATTATAAGTTTTAGCACGGTCAATTACGAATTTTAATTTTTGGTTAGAATGTGGATCTGGTTCACCTTGTTTTGCTGCTACATAGATCTCAATTCCGAATTTTGCATAAATTTTACTGTTGTTAGCATCGAGTTTAGTTTTCTTTTCTACGATGTTAGCCCATTTACGTCCCATTTTCTCACTCACTTTCTAAAAATATCTATAAGACATTCTTCATTATACAGATGGAAGCTAGGTTTGTTAAGTATTTTCTATTCAGAAATGCATTTTACAAGAAAATTTTTCTAAAAATGGTACACTATAGGGGAGGTGAGTTTATGAAAAATATTAAAGTAATCTATTTAGGAAGCGAAACTTGTGGCGTTTGTCATGCATTACAGCCACGAGTAGAGGAAGTCACAGATCAAGAAGGAGTAGACTTAGAAATCATTAATGTCACGCAGCATCCTGAAGTGGCAAGTCAGTATCAAGTACTAACAGTTCCCGTTGCAATTGTTTTTGTAGGGGAAAAAGAATTTGCTCGTCAAGCGAGATTTATTGATATAGATTTGTTTGAAAAACAACTACAACAAGCGAAAGAATTTGCTCAAATGGAAGACTATTCATCGTAATTTCATAAATGGTTTCCATCCTTTAGATTTAAGCATTTATTAAGAATTATTCAGTTGTATTTAAAAAGGAAAGTGCTATAATGATGGCAACGAATGGGGGTGGTCTTTTGTATGTAGACTTATTATTACTGTTTGTAGCTGTCATTGGTGTTTTCATATCTTTGTTCTCCAAATGGAACCTACTTGGTAGTGTTATAACAGTAATAAGTTTTGCAACCTATACTTTCCTTCATCCATACTGGAATTTCTTCGTTATCATCCTATTTGTATTTGGTTTCCTATTTTTAGGATTTGAAGTATTAATTCCAGGAATTGGTGCTTTAGGAGTGTTAGGAACAGTATTAGTTATAGGAGGGATGTACTGGGCAAACCAGGCTGTCATGGATTTAGTCGTTATAATCTTAATGTCACTATTGTTGGCAATAGTCTTGTTAGTTTTATTGGTAAAAAGAGGAAATCATTTTTCTCATAAGAAAGGATTAGTATTACTTTCTTCTCTAAAAAAATCAAAAGGCTATTCAACCTCAAAAGTATATGACGGTTTAGTCAATAAAACAGGGAAAACATTGACGGTATTACGTCCAAGCGGAAAGGCTGAACTAGACGGTGAAATCGTTGATGTGGTGAGTACGGGATTTGTCATTCCAGAAGATACAATGATACAAGTTGTAAAAGTGGAAGGAAGTAAAATTGTCGTACAAGCTTTGGAGAACAAATAATCAGTAGGAGGGAGTAACATGTTAGAAAAAGGGTTATTGCATAATCCAGCAGGAGTTATTGGACTCATTGTGATACTATTTCTAATTTTAACAGTAGTTATGTTGTTTTTTAGATTTGTACCGATTGGATTATGGATCACAGCGTATTTTTCTGATGTAAAAATTGGAGTGGGCACATTAGTAGGGATGAGATTACGTCGAGTAGCTCCTCAATATATTGTGCGTCCAATGATTAAAGCAACAAAAGCAGGATTAAAAATCGATATTAATGAATTAGAAGCCCATTATTTAGCAGGTGGGAATGTCAATGTAGTCATTGACGCGTTAATTGCAGCACAACGTGCGAATATTGACTTAGAATTTGAACAAGCAGCTGCCATTGATTTAGCAGGTCGAAATGTATTTGAAGCAGTTCAAGTATCTGTTAATCCAAAAGTGATTGAAACTCCGGTTATTGCAGGGGTTGCGATGGATGGGATTGAAGTTCAAGCGAAAGCAAAAGTTACGGTACGTGCCAATATTGAACGATTAGTTGGGGGTGCTGGTGAAGAAACGATTATTGCCCGTGTTGGTGAAGGGATTGTTACCACAGTTGGTTCAGCAGCTCATCATAAATTAGTCTTAGAAAATCCGGATTCTATTTCTCAAACTATTTTGAGAAAAGGATTGGATGCAGGTACAGCGTATGAAATTCTATCCATTGATATCGCGGATGTTGATGTCGGTAGAAATATCGGAGCAAAATTACAAGCAGAACAAGCAGAAGCAGATAAGAAAATTGCACAAGCTAAAGCTGAAGAACGTCGTTCTCTTGCCGTAGCGCAAGAACAAGAAATGTTAGCAGAAGTACAACGCATGCGTGCAAAAGTTGTAGAAGCTGAATCGCAAATTCCATTAGCAATGGCAGAAGCTCTTCGTAATGGAAAACTTGGAGTCATGGACTACTATCAATTGAAAAATATTCAATCAGATACAGATATGAGAGAAGCGATTAGCAAATCTTCTGTTGAGAGTGAATCATGAATATTGTACTCTTTCTCTTGTATATATTGATCCTTGTGATCATGTCTGCTGCTAGTTATCTTAATTTAAAAATGAAAAGTAAAGAAAATGGATTTAACCAACTGCACGATTGGCTGAATCATTCTTTTCAAGAAAAATCCGTTTCGCCTAAACGTCATCATCCCAAAAATCAAAAAGTGGTAGATGTTGTCGTAGAAGAAATGCCGGAAACAAAAGCGACATTATCTCATACAGAGAAAATGAGACAACAATTTTTTAAGATAGTACAAGTGTTTCGACAATTTTCACCAGAGGACTATTCTTTATCCGTATTTGATAAGGAACTCATTCAAAGAGTGTCGATTATTTCTTCAGAAGAAATTGATACGATGAGAAGAAGTGCCATATTAATTCATACTGAAAAATTAAAACGATTATATTTAAATAATCCCAATTTACCAGAAGAATTATTAGAACATCTTCGAGCTTTTGTAGAAGAAATGGAAGCAATCCAATTACAGGAAGAAGAAGTTCAACATATGGGTTCAAAAGGTGAATTAGTGGTGGAATCCGTAAAAAGTGCAACAAACTATATAAAGAAAAATCGAGTATTGAAACATCACTTACAATGGAAAAAAGCGATTGTCGCAAGTGAAGTGTTGTCAAAACCAAAAAGTATGCGATAGTAATCGTAGAAAGAAGGCTAGGCAGAAATGCTTAGCCTTCTTATTTTGTGTTAAAATAGGACTAGTAGAGAGGTGAATATCATGTTAGAACAAGAAATGATTTCTCAGTTAAAAATAAAACAAGCGAATAATCTAGCATTAACACAAGAAGAATTAGAATGGTTATGGGAGAATATAGGAAATCCTAATCCAGACATTCGAGATGATTTAGTTTTTTGTCTATTTGGACAAATTATTTTTGAACAATTAATTACAAAAGAACAATTACGTTGGTTGATTGAAAAAATAAATATTACACATCCTTTGGAGTATAGAATCGAAGAAGGCGGTAGTGCCACAGCGTATCGATCATTTTCAGCACTTGTAATGGGAATGATTTTACAAGTAGACGGGGATAAAACAAGTGACTATGACTCTTGCTTAACAACGTCAGAGAGAACAAATTGGATGCAAAATGGAATTCGTTATTTGAAGAGAGAAAAAGACAGAACAGGATATGATGAGAAGTTAGGATGGGTACACGCATTTGCTCATGGAGCAGATTTATTAGGAACCATTATTTCTCATCCGACTTGTACTCAAGAATATGTAGTAGAAGTATTAGAAGTCATTAGTGATATTTTTCAAAAAAGTAAACAACTATTTATGGATGAAGAAGAGAAAAGATTAGGATTAGCCATCTTTTTTGGAATAGAATCTGGAAATCTTTCTCAAAAACTATTGAGTGAGTGGATTCAAAAGCAAAGATTTGAAGAATTAGATGGAAGCCGTGAAAGTTATCATCGTTTAGCAATGTATAAAAATTTTTTAGCGACAATCTATTTTAAAATGGAATCATTAAACCTTTGGGAAAATTCTTTAAAGGATGAGATGATGATGATCCTCCAAGAATATTAAAAAAACCACCGACACAATGGTCGGTGGAAAAAAGGATTTTGAAATATTTAACTTGGGAGGATAATATTTCTTATTTGGGAATGACTAAAGTATAGAGTGAAATTTTGAAAATTATATGAAGACTCCAATAAGAAAGTAAGAAGAATCTTTGGAGAATTACATAAAACAGATAAAAACTTTTATCACTGTAGCAAGGTCGCTAGCAGCCAGCAATTGCTGTCTCATGGCTAAAAATCGAGCCTAGGTCTCGATTTTTCCCTGTAATATAAGCTGTTGGCTTATATTACTTTTGCTACGGTGATGAGTTTTTATCTGTTTTATTTTTACGTAATAATGTCACTTTCATTCTTTTTAATGTGTTATAGACGTCTGAGGAATCAACTTTCTCTTTAACCCATTTAGAAGAAATGGGTTTCCTAAAAATAGACAATATTTAATGGAGACAATAACGATAGAAATTCCGAAGCAGTCAGCCGCCTTGTTTTATAATTTTGCTCGCCAATAAATTTCCGAGCCCATCCATCCGCAATATCATGATTTCCTGGTTCTACAAGGACTTTTGTGCCAAAGGATTCGATTTGTTTGAAAAAATTAGCTAAGTCTACAAAGCTTTGATATTCCCCATTAAACGTTAAATCTCCACTAACAAGTAAAGCTTTTGGACGTTCTTGTTCAACTTGAGCAACTAACGCTTCCATACGTTCTTTCCCATAAATTAAATCTTTTCCTGCAGAAGTTGCTTGCATTTTCTGAAAAGCAACCTCATTATCTTGTAAAGAAGGACTTAAGTAATGTGGATCAGTAATCACCCAAATTTCATCAGAAGCGTTTAAGGTGATAGCTGGTTCTGCAGTCTGCTTTCCAAAAAAGACGAAACTCAAAACGATGATGGAAAATAACGTCACAAAAAATAATGTACGTTTACGAACTTTGTATAACATGGTTCCTCCTGAAAATTGGTATTGTCAATGGCGAGAAAAAATAAAACAGAAAAAACAATCACCGTAGCAAAAGTACTATAAGCCCTTGGCTTATAGTACGGGGAAACTTCGAGACCAAGGCTCGAAGTTTAGCCATGAGATTCGCAGTTGCGAGGCTGCTGGCGACCTTGCTACAGTGAGAAAAGTTTTTTCTGTTTTATTGTAGTTATTTTACGCTTATTATTTATTTGTACAAGCAACGAAGCTTTCTCTTAAAGTATCTTCTGGTAAGTTTTTACCGATAAACACTAGAGTAGACTTGCGCTCCGTATCATTCCAATCACGTCCACGAGAAATATCAAAACTCATTTGAACCCCTTGGAAAATGATTTGATAATCCAAACCTTCTACACTTAAAATTCCTTTATAACGATATAATTCAGGTCCATAAATATAAACTAATTCATTCAACCATTCGTTAATATGCGCTAAAACAAGAGGTTTCTCTGTTTCAATTACAAATGAATTAATTCCACTGTGGTGGTGATGTTTGTGATGATGATGTCCATGATGGTGATCATGGTCGTGTTCGTGGTGGTGCTCTTTATCATGATGGTGGTGATCGTGATCGTGTTCACCGTGCGCATGGGCATGTCCGCATTCTTCGCAATGTTCTTCATCGTGATGATGGTGATGATCATGTTCTCCATGAGCATGAGTGTGTCCACAAGCTTCACAATATTCTTCTTCAGAATTTTCTTGCATTTCTAAAATTTTCTTTTCAGAAGCATAGAATAATTCAAGACCAAACATATCTTTCATTTCAACTGGACGAGCATCTAAGTCTTGAATTTCTGCAAAAGGATTGATAGAACGAACTTCGTTAATCACTTTTGTATAAATAGTGTCATCTACTAAACTATGTTTTGACATAAAGATTTTGTCTGCAAAACCAACTTGTTTTGCTGGTTCAGTTTGATGAGTGGTTTGATATAAGAAATTTTTTGAATCGACAACTGTTAAAACAGCATCTAAGATAAAGTGTTCATTTAAAAATGGTACGTTGATAAATGTTTGAGCAATTGGTGCAGGATCTGCTAAACCAGTTGTTTCAAATAATACACGGTCCACTTTAATACCGTTTTGTTCTTTGACCATTAAAATAGATTTTAACATGTCTGCAATATCTGTACGAAGCGTACAGCATAGACATCCGTTATCCATTTGATAAATTTCTTCTTCTACATCTAAGACGAATTGGTGGTCAACACCAATTTCTCCAAATTCGTTAATAACTACGGCAATATGTTCGCCATGTTTTTCTTTTAATACTTTGTTAATGAGCGTTGTTTTACCTGCTCCTAAAAATCCGCTGACAATGGTTACTGGAATTTTACTACTCATCATGATTTCCTCCATTCATGTAATTAAATCGGGATAATTACGATTCTATTCTATTGTATCATTGCAGGAAAAAATGTCAAAATAAAAAATCGGTTATTTTGATGGAGAAAGAAAATCAAACAGAAAAGTAATTTTATGGTATACTGACAATTGAGAATAAATGGAGCAGGAGTGTGGATGATGCAAAAGAAAATCGACTGGAGTCGAGACTTTATACAAAAACATCAATATTTATTTGCATGTCCATACTGTCATGCAGCTATTGAAACAATAGACGGGTATAGTATGGTTTGTATGAATCGTCATCGTTTTGATATTAATAAAAAAGGAACGCTCCATTTGATGAAACAAAAAGCGAATGAGGATTATGATGCAGAGTTATTTATGCATCGTTATGGATTAGCGCAGAGTGGTTTCTTCAATCCGCTATTAGACGAAGTTTTGTCACTGATTCCAAAACAGGAGAATAAACTGATTGTTGATATTGGTTGTGGAGAAGGAAGCCCACTTGCTTATTTATCGTCATTTTTAGAAGATATTCCTTTAGTAGGGATGGATATTGCTAAGGAAGGAATTTTGGCTGCGAGTAATCATCATGCTCAAAAAGCTTTGTGGATTGTAGCAGATTTAGCGCAGTTGCCTTTCGGGGATGAATCCTGTGGTACACTCATTAATATGTTAACTCCTTCGAATTATAAGGAGTTCAACCGTGTACTAGCACCAGGAGGAACATTCATTAAAATTATTCCTGGAAGTAACTATTTAATTGAATTAAGACAACAATTATATAAAAGTAACGAAGAAAAACAACACTATTCGAATAAGGATATTGTCGAACGATTTAAACAAGAATATCCATCTATGAAGATGAAAGAAGTTTCGTATCAAGTAAAACTGACAACAGAAATGTATGAACACTTATTACAAATGACTCCTTTATATTGGGGAGCTAGTAAAGAAGATCAAGACTATAGTAAAAATCATCCATTAGAAATCATTACGGTTCATTTATGGATATTAGTTGGAGAAAAGAATTAACGGAGGAACGAACATGGGATTAAAAGATTTATTCAAAAAACAAGAGACAGAAAAAACAGCACAAGAAAAACCAGCATTCAAACTAGGGGTAGAAGATGTTTATAAAATTAGCGACGACTCACTAGACTTAGTAGTAACAGGAAATCTTGAAGGAACATTAAAAGTAGGGGACTTTGTTTGGTTGACAAATCTTGGAGATGACAATGGAACTGTCACAACTTCTGCGATTTATGCAATGGAAAATGCTCAAAGAGAAAAAGTGTTTGAAGTAACAAATGAACCAGTGGCTCTTTGGTTAGAAGATGCGATGCCTTTAGGGATTAAAAAAGGAACCGTATTACATGAAGAAGGTGCTAACAAGGAAGAAATCTATAAAACATTTGTCAATACACTAGGAAATGTCTTCGTGGGACGTCAAGAAGGTGTTTTAACACAAAGAGATATTGAAACATTAAGCTTAGCAGATTTATCAGAAATTGCACGTGTATTTTTACTATACTGTCATATGAATGCTTCCCAAGAAACACCAGAAGAGCATACTGAAAATGTTGGCAAGATTGAACAATTAATGGTTGCTGTACGAAATAAATTATTACAAGCAGATGAGTTAGTAACGGTTTATTCTAAAAAAACGAAAGAACCTTATTTATTCTCTCAAACACAACAAAGAGAAGAAGGAGGGTTCATTTGTAGTTCCCCAATGATCTTTATTGCGCCAGTAGCGTATGAAGAAAGACTAGCTTCTCGATTCGCAGATACAGAGATTTTTGAATTACGTCGTATTCAAAAAGGAGAAGATGGAAAAGGAATTGAGAATTTCTTCTTAGAAACGTTCTATCAAAACGGAGCGACAGGGGTTCATTTAGTAACAGAACAAACGTCTCTTGCGGCAGAAGGAATTATTGCAGCGCCTGATTATACAGGAGTAGCAGAAGAAGAGATTCCAGTGACAAATCCTGATGCGATGAGATGGATCTTATTATTAGGTCAATTAGGATTCCCACAAACAGAAGAGCAAAAAATTATGCACGGCTTATACTATCGTTTCTTATGTTTAGAATTACCAAAAGCAAAATTCTTAACACCAATTAAATTAGAAAATGCCGATCCAAATGCTCAAGTTGATTTACAATCTGGAGAAAAATTAAATGTTGCGATTTTACCAGGAAAAGATGAAAAAGAAGCAATGGTCTTCTATACAGATTGGAAGAGATTAAGAGAAATTTATGATGAAAGCTGGAGCGGTATGATTCAAACTTTATCTCAAGTAACTAAAGCATTCGATGTAGTTATTAACCCATCAGAAAATCCAGCTCTTGGATGTTATGTTAACGATGAAATGTTTGAAGAAATGAAAAAAGTAGATTAATCATTCAAAGAGAGTGTTCGAGTAAGAGCGCTCTTCTTTTTTTATAAAATTTCTACATAGAAGTAATTGACAAAGTGAGCAAAAAGGAATATAGTTCTATATAGAAATAAATAGAGGAGGAGCTAACTATTGTGGGAACAAAAATGAATGGCGGATATTTACTACATCAAATTCGATTATTAAATGGAAGACTCTATCAAAAACTATTAAGTAAAGAACCGAATGCTCTTTTTAGAAGTGAACAAGGGAAAATAATGTCTGTTTTATGGAATGATACGGAAGGGTATATTACCTGTACGGAATTGAGCTGTAGAACAGGACTAGCAAATAACACATTAACGAGTATGCTAAAAAAATTAGAAGAACAAGGTTTAGTTTGCATGCAAGATTGTCCGAAAGATAAACGTAGAAAATATGTGAACTTAACAGAGTTAGGCAAATCTCAAAAAGAAATCGGAGAAAGAGTAAGTCAAGAGTTGTATGAGATTTTCTATACAGGTTTTTCAGAAGAAGAAATTCAACAGTTTGAAAAATTTCAAGAAAGAATTTTATCAAATTTAAAAGGGGAAGATGGGTAAGAGATGTCAAAGCAAGTAGAAAATGCAAAAAAATTATATTTACATGCGATTCAAGATGGGCATGTTGCTGAAGCACAAGCCAACTGTGTTGGAGATATTTATATTCAACATTCAACAGGTGTACCAGATGGAAAAGAAGGTTTCGCAGCTTTCTTTGCCAACTTTTTTGAACGTCATCCAGAACGTGAAATTAAAATCGTTCGAACGATTGAAGATGGAAATTTAGTGTTTGTCCATGTGCATCAATTTCTTAATGGTGGAGAAGCTCAGTGGGTAACGACAGATACATTTCGTTCAGATGAGAATGGTCGTATTGTGGAGCATTGGGATGTAATTGATTACTATCGAACTCCTGAACAAGGACAGTTGGATCAAATATTTGGAGATTTTGAAGTAACAGATTTGGAACAGACTGTTGAAAATAAAAAAATAGTTCGTCGTTTCTTAACAGAAATTTTTCAAAATAAAGAATTAGAACAATGGAGTCATTATGTAGAGGAGCATTTAATTCAGCATAATCATGAAATTGGTCAAGGAAGTCAAGCGTATAAAAAATATGTAGAAGATCATGATGTAACATATGATTTTGTTTTCCAACTTTTAGGACAAGGAAATTATGTTGTCAGCTATGGACAAACCGTAATCGATGGTGTGGCTTATGCACAATATGATATTTTCCGTTTAGAAAATGGCTTAATTGTTGAACATTGGGACAATAAAGAAGTGATGCCTAAGGTAGAGGATTTGACGAATCGTGGGAAGTTTTAAAAAACAATAACGTGAAATCGTCTGTCTGTCTTTTTGTAAAGATAACGATAAAATGAGGGGTATATATGATTGAATACAAAAATGTAGCATTGCGCTACGCAGAAAAAACTGTCTTAAAAGATGTCAATTTACGCATTGAAGACGGTGAATTTATGGTGTTAGTGGGACCATCTGGTTCAGGAAAAACAACGATGATGAAAATGATTAACCAATTAATCGAACCAACAGATGGAAATATTTATTTGAATGACAAGCGTATTAAAGATCATGATCAAAGAGAATTACGATTAGAAACTGGATATGTCTTGCAACAAATTGCGCTTTTTCCCAATTTAACGGTAGCAGAAAATATTGCCTTAATTCCTGAGATGAAAGGTTGGAAAAAAGAACAAATTCAAGAACAAACGAAGGTGTTATTAGAGAAAGTTGGACTCTCTTTTGAAGATTACGCGCATCGTTATCCAAAAGAATTATCTGGAGGGGAACAACAACGAGTAGGGATTGTTCGAGCAATTATTGCGACTCCAAAAATATTATTAATGGACGAACCTTTCTCGGCATTAGATGCGATTAGCCGTAAACAATTACAAGATTTAACGAAACAATTGCATCAAGAATTTAAAATGACAACTTTATTTGTTACACATGATACAGATGAAGCTGTAAAATTAGCCGATCGAATTGCTGTATTAAAAGATGGAGAAATTGTACAAGTAGATACTCCTTACGAAATTCAAACAAATCCGGCTAATGCATTCGTCAAAGAATTATTTAAAGGGGGAGAACATCATGAATGAATTTATTCGAACTTTTCAAGAGAGAAATAGTGAATGGATGTTAGCTCTTGGACAACACCTTCAACTGTCGTTATTAGCGTTATTATTGGCGGTATTGATTGCTATTCCTATTGCAGTATTAGTGAGTCCATCGAAAAAGATTTCTGGATTTTTATTACAAATTGCAGGGATTATTCAAACATTACCTTCCTTAGCGTTAATTGGATTATTTATTCCGTTAATGGGGATTGGAACATTGCCAGCCTTAACGACTTTAGTGTTATATGCTTTATTCCCAATTTTGCAAAATACAATTACAGGACTTCAAGGTATTGATGAAAGCTTAGTCGAAGCAGGTATTGCTTTTGGGATGACAAAAGTAGAACGTCTTAAAAAATTTGAAATTGCATTAGCAATGCCTGTCATTATGTCAGGAATTCGTACCGCAGCTGTATTCATTATTGGAACAGCGACTTTAGCCGCGTTAATTGGGGCAGGAGGATTAGGAAGCTTTATTTTATTAGGAATTGACCGAAATAATTCAAGTCTTATCTTGATTGGAGCGATTTCTGCGGCGATTTTAGCCATTTTATTCAACTTCTTATTAAAATGGATGGAAACTGCAAAATTAAGAACGATTTTGGCAGCATTTTTAGTCCTAATTATTGGCTTAGGAACTTCCTACGCTCCAACAATTGCTAAAATGCAAACGTCAGATAAACTAGTGATTGCAGGAAAATTAGGACCAGAACCTGAGATTTTGATGAATATGTATAAATTATTAATTGAAGATCAAACGAAATTAAAAGTTGAAGTGAAACCAAACTTCGGAAAAACGAATTTCTTATATGAAGCATTGAAAAAGGGAGATATTGATATTTACCCAGAATTTTCAGGAACCATTACAGAAAGTTTATTGAAAAATAAACCAAAAGTTAGTCATGAACCTGAAGAAGTGTATGAAGTAGCTCGTAAAGGGATTTTAGAACAAGATGGTTTTGTATTTTTAAAACCAATGGCGTATCAAAATACTTATGCCGTTGCTGTGCCAAAAACATTAGCTGAAGCTGAAAATTTAACAAAAATTTCTGATTTGAAAAAAGTAAATCGACCATTGAAAGCTGGATTTACATTAGAATTTAATGACCGTGAAGACGGAAACAAAGGATTGCAAAGTATGTATGGCTTACAATTGGATGTAGCTACCATGGAACCTGCACTACGTTACCAAGCAATTCAATCAGGTGATATTCAAGTAACAGATGCTTATTCAACAGATGCAGAAATTTCACGTTACCAATTAAAAGTATTAGAGGATGATAAACAATTATTCCCACCGTATCAAGGGGCTCCTTTAATGAAACAAGAATTGTTGAAGAAACATCCTGAATTAGAAGGGATTTTGAATCAATTAGCTGGTAAAATTTCTGAAGAAGAAATGAGCCAAATGAACTTTGAAGTAGGGGCAAATGGAAGACCTGCTGAAGAAGTTGCTAGAGAGTATTTAGTGAAAGTGAATCTTTTGAAACGGTAAGAAAAAGGCGTAAATCAAATCGCATGATTTGATTTACGCCTTTTTGTGTCTATTTTTTAGAAAAAACTTCCCTAACGGCATTTGTTAAAGGAAATAAAAAGTCTGTAATTTCTTGAGGACTTTCTTTTTTTCCCTGAGCAATCCATTTTTGACAAACTCCAAATAATGCATTTGCTAAATAAACACCAAAATATTCTAACTCTCTTTCATTTAACGGACGATTTACAGAGCGTGTTAGGATATCTGTTTTTAGTAAAATAAGTAATTTGTTTCGAAGAAAATTTTGAATTTCTTTTGTTCCATTTTCAGATAATAAGGCTGCTAAAAGAGGTTCAGACTGTAAATATTCAAACACTTCTAAAAGGGCTTGTTGATTAAGGATAGCGTATTTCCCAAATATATATTCAAGTGTATGAAAAAGTCTACTTTGATAATGATCAATCATATCGTATTTATCTTTATAGTGCGTATAAAAACTAGAACGGCTGATTCCAGCTGTTTCAGCTAATTTTACAGTGCTAATTTGATCGAAAGGTTGTTCTGTCAGCAATTCTACCATGGCATTTTCAATAGCTTGTTTTGTTTTTTGTCGTTTATTGCTCTCTGTCATAATATCTCCTTTATATACATTTTTACACACAGTGTCTAAAAATGTGATTTTATAACTTGTTATATATTGTTTTTGATGTATAATCTATTTTATCAAAAATTAGACAATATGTACAGAAAAAGAGGGGTTATATGTTTAGAGAATGGAAAGCTATTTTGAAAAAACCAACTTTTATAATTGTTATGGTAGGGATTGCTCTTATTCCTGCTTTGTATAATATTATATTTTTATCTTCTATGTGGGATCCATATGGAAAATTATCTGAATTGCCAGTAGCAGTTGTGAATAAAGATCAGCCAGCTACTTATAATGGGGAGTCAATGAACATTGGAGAAGACATGGTCTCGAATTTGAAGGATAATGATTCGTTAGATTTTCATTTTGTTACAGAAGCAGAAGGGATGGAAGGACTAGAAGATGGGACCTATTATATGGTTGTGACTTTACCTAGTGATTTATCCCAAAAAGCTGCATCGATTTTAACAAATCATCCGGAACAAATGAATATTGATTATCGAACTTCAAGTGGTCATAGTTTTATTGCTAGTAAAATGAGTGATTCTGCGATGACTCAATTAAAGCAAACAGTTGCAAAAAATGTGACAGAAACTTATACAAAAGCTCTATTTGAAAAAATGGGGAATTTAAAAGAAGGGATGGAACAAGCTTCGCAAGGAAGTCAAACTCTTGCTGATGGGTCTAATCAATTAAAAGATGGAAGCCAACAATTAGCGACTAATTTACAAACTTTAGCTCAATCAAGTGTCACTTTTTCAAATGGAGCAGAGCAATTTACGAATGGACTAGTAACTTACACAGATGCTGTGAAAAAAATTGATGCAGGTGTAACGACATTCCATAATGGATTACTAACATATACAGGAGCTGTTTCTCAATTAGATACTGGCTTAAATCAATTATCTTCTAAAACTCCAGAATTAGCTTCCGGAATCCAACAATTAAATGATGGGGTTCAAGCATATGCTGGTGGAGTGGTGAAACTAGACTCAGGGTTGAATCAATTATCTAGTGGAGTTCAAGCATATACATCTGGAGTGGATAGTTTATCTTCAGGTGCAAGTCAATTAGCAGGCCAATCAGACAAATTGCGAAATGGAGTTCAACAATTGAATCAAGGAATTCAGCAATTATCGAGTCAATTAGAGGCATCTGCACAAAAAAGTAGTCAAATTTCTCAATTGGCAGCTGGGTTAGATCAATTAAATCAAGCGATTCAATCAGCGAATGCAAATGAAAGTACAGCTTTAATGGGTGAAGTAACCAATGCTTTATCTACAATCGCAGCTTCAGCACAAAGTGTAATAGTAAATAGTCAAGCTTCTCAACAAGCTGCATTAACAGCCATTCAATCAACAAATGCGTATAGCACTTTAAGTGCAGAACAACAAGCAGAATTAACAGCAGCTGTATCAAATCAATCAAACACAAGTGTGCAATCTGCAAAAGAAATTTTATCGACGATTCAAGTATTAAAAGGGAATTTGGGAAATGCAAAATCTCAAGCGGAAAGTGTTGCTAAATTACAATCCGCAGCAGGACAAGTATTGCCATTAGCTTCTACTTCATTAACACAATTATCAGGAGGAATTGGAACACTACAATCGGCAGTAAGTCAACAACTAGTTCCAGCTAGCCAAGCGATTCAAAGTGGTGTAGGTGCTTATACAAGTGGAGTGGATAAAGTTGCGCAAGGAGCCAATGCTTTAAGCTCTAAAAACAGTACTTTAAACGGTAGTGTCAGCCAGTTAGCGTCAGGTTCTTCTCAATTGGCCGAAAAATCTTCAACTTTAACTTCTGGAGTCGGACAATTGGCGCAAAAAGCTCCTGAACTAGTCACAGGTATTGAAAAAATTTCTTCTGGAAGTAACCAATTAAATCAAAAATCTTCAGAATTAGTATCTGGAATGGCTACCTTGCAAGCAGGAACAAACCAGCTAAATCAAAAATCTGAACAACTTCTTTTAGGTTCTTCTAAATTAACAGATGGATCACAAAAAATTGCAGAAGGTTCAGAAAAACTTGCTGAAGGCGGAAATACTCTTTCATCTGGTTTAGAAACTTTATATGGAGGAGTTGCTACATTAAGTACTGGATTAATGGATGCAAATGAACAATTAGCATTAGCCTCAACAGAAGAGACGAATGCGAAAACTTTATCAAATCCATTGGCATTATCGAAAACAGATGATGATGCAGTAGCGGTTAACGGAATTGCAATGGCTCCATATATGATTTCTGTTGCATTATTTGTGGCAGCATTATCAACAAATATGATCTTTGCAAAACTACCATCTGGAAGACAGCCAGAAACACGTTGGGCTTGGTTTAAAGCTCGCTTAGAAATTAATGGAATCATTGCCGTATTAGCAGGAGTACTTGTTTATGGTGGAGTACACATGATTGGATTAACAGCCGTACATGAAATGAAAACTCTATTGCTTATTCTATTAGCAAGTGTCACATTTATGGCAATGGTAACTGCATTAACAACATGGAATTCTCGTGTGGGAGCATTCTTCTCATTAATACTCTTATTATTACAATTAGCCTCAAGTGCGGGAACTTATCCACTTGCATTGACGAATGATTTCTTCAAGAGTATCAATCCATGGCTTCCAATGAGTTATTCAGTATCAGGATTACGACAAACGATTTCGATGGCAGGAACGATTCAGGAACAGGTTGTATTCTTAATTGTTACATTAGTTATCTTTATAGGATTAGGCGTGATGGCGTATAGACCTGGTTTAGGGGAAGAGTAGAGTTTAGGATGAATTAACGACTTTTACTGTTAGATTTTTTCTAATAGTTAAAAGTCGTTTTTTATATTTTGATTTACAAATTTGATGGAAGGTATTGATTAAGAAGGGATAAAGTAGGAAAATAATAGGAAATAAATTCTGCATTTCTATAATCGAAATTTGTAATTTGAAGAGTGGAAATAAAACTTCCACAATGTTCTGGAAAAAAGTTGACTTAATATATTTTTGCAAGCGGTTTAAAATGGAAATGTGGAAATGGTTGGAGGGTGATTTTAATGAATAATAGACAGATGGATTTATTGAATCGATTAATTCAAGAAAATGAACCTGTAACAGGGAAGGTGTTAGCTCAACAGTATTTAGTTTCCACTAAAACAATTTACAATGATATTTCAGTAATTAATCAATATTTAAAAGCTTTTTCTTCAGAGATAAAGAAAAAACCTAGCATGGGGATTTATATTGAAATAGATGAAAAATACAAAGAACAATTGAAGAAAACTTTTCAAACTTCACAAAAGACGAATAAGCAAAATGAAGAGTGTAAACTATTATCTACATTTATGTTGAAAAATGAAATTGATATCTTAGATTGTTCAATTGAAAATTTCACGAGTGAATCAACTATCAGAAGAGAAATTCATGAACTGGAAAAAGAAATTAATAAGAATGGAATCAAATTGATTAAACACCAAGGGAAAATTTCATTGGATGGTTTGGAAGATAATATTAGAAAATTCTTTCGTAACAAGCTGTTAAGTGGATTAATTCATTTTAATTTAACAGGATTATCGAATTATGGATGTATTAATCAGAATAGAGTTCAAGAAATTATACAAATTATGAATCAGCTGTTAGAAAAATATAAGTTTTCAGTTTGTTATGAATATCGTCATTATTTATTAATGGACTTGGTCATTTTCGATATTCGTTGGAAAAATGGATACTATATAGAACAACAAAATGATTTAGATAGTAATAATCCTAAAATTATTGAAACGTATTTATTAGCTAGAGATTTATTGAATGCAGTTTCTGGAAAAGAAGTTTCTGAGAAGGAAATTATTTCTCTTTGCCAGAGCTTAATTACTATTGGGAATTATGAAAATTCTTATTTAGAGTCCAATGTTCAAATTGAGAAAACAGTGGATGAATTTATAGCATTAGTTGGTGAGTTGGCGGGTATTCATTTTGAGCAAGACGATTATTTACGAGGAATGTTAATCAATCATATCCCAGCAATGATTATGAGATTGCGAAATAAAATTCATTTAAAAAGCGATTTGATGGAAGAAATTAAATACCAGTATGGAGTCTTGTATAACTTTGTTTGGTTATCAGGAAAAGTTTTTAAGAACAATTTCAACGTTGAATTAACAGATAATGAAGCAGCGCTTTTAACCATCCATTTGGAGATATCAGTAGAAAAGATAAAAAAACCAATGAATATCTATGTGATATGTCCTCATAGTTTAGCAACATCGGAATTATTATTGAATCAAGTTAGAAAAATAACAGGTCAGTATGAGCATATCCATAAAGTTGAATATTCTAAAGTAAGTTCTATAGATATTAGCATAAACGACTTAGTGATTAGTTCTGTGGAATTAAAGAATGTATCGTTTCCTTACATTCATGTTGGAACGATTATGAAAGAAGATGATTTACTAAAAATCCAAAGAAAGTTTTTAGCCAATACAATGGAGCAAACACAATATAACTTTTTAACGAAAAATGATGAAGAATATACGAATCGACTCATAAAAAAATTGCTTGGAAAATCAGTATATATCAGAGAAAAAGTAAGTAGTGTGGAAAAGTGTTTATCAAAGATTATTCAATTGGCTGATGAGAAAAATCTCGAAAATATAAAATTTGAAAAGACTATACGACATAGAGAAAATTTAGGAATTACAAGTACTTATACAGGTATAGCACTTCCTCATGCAAATCCAAAAGAGGTTCAAACTAGTGAACTAATTATGATGACATTAGAGAAACCAATCTATTGGGGACAAAATTTAGTTAAAGTTGTAATGTTAATTGCAATTGCGGAAAAGGAATTAGAGTTTTATAAAGATGCTTTAAAAGTTATTTATTCCAAGATTGATAGTTCTTCTTATATACAGAACTTATGGGAGAGCGAAGATTATGAGAGTTTTATGACGGCATTATTTTCAGAAGCTAACTTTGAATCAATTTTATAAGGAGTGAAAAAGATGACAATTATATCACAGTTAGTCAATAAACAATTAATTAATTTAGAAGGAGTGGGTGAAAACCAAAAAGATTTATTACAGCAATTATCAAAAACTTTGTTTGATAAAGGGTTTGTAACGGATGGATTTGCAACTGCAATTGTGGAAAGAGAGGAGGAATTTCCAACAGGATTGAGATTAGAAAAAACAGCAGTAGCAATTCCGCATACGTATAGTGAGTATGTGAAAAAACCGTTTATTTACATTGTAAAATTATCAAAACCTATAACTTTTATTCAGATGGGGACATCAGATGAAGAGGTTCCTGTAAATTTTGTAATTGTATTAGGAATTTCTGAGCCAAAAAATCAAACAGGTTTGTTAGTCGAACTAATGAATATTTTTGGACAAGATGAATTTATTACAAAATTACAAAATGCAAAATCTGAAGAAGAAGTTTATCAATTATTTGTAACAGTAGAAATGGAGGAAGAGTTATGAAAAAATTAATTGTTGCATGTGGATCAGGAGTGGCTACTTCTCAAACAGTAGCATCAAAAGTTGAAAGATTATTAAAAGAAGCTAACGTACCTTGTGAAATTGAAGCTGTAGATATGAAGGCATTAGAAACGCATTTGAAATCAGCAGACGGATATATTTCAATCGTTAAAGCAAAAAAAGATTATGGTGTTCCAGTATTTAATGGAATTGCATTTTTAACAGGAATGGGTCAAAAACAAGAGTTACAAAAGATTATTGATTTTTTAAATAGTTAGGAGGAAATAATATGGAAACCTTGCAAGTCATTATTCAATATATTTTGGATTTAGGAGCGGCAGTATTTGTTCCATTTTTAATGTTAATTGTTGGATTAGCCATGAAAATGAAGTTCAGAGAAGCCTTCACAGCAGCGTTAACTCTAGGGATTGCATTTACAGGTATGGGAATTCTTGTAAACTTTATCATGACAAGTATGGGTGCAGCAGCAAATGATTTAACAACTCATACTGGATTAAGTTTACCAGCGGTTGATATTGGTTGGCCTGGTGCAGCAGCAATTAGTTGGGCTTGGCCATATGCGTTCTTAGTTTTCCCATTACAATTAGCGATTAACTTCGTAATGTTAGTAACTAAACAAACAAAAACATTAAATGTAGACTTATGGAATGTGTGGAATAAAATTTTCACAGCAGTAATTGTAACTTACTTTACAAATAACATTTTCCTAGGATTTATTGCAGCGGCTATTATTATTGTATTAGAACTAAAACTTGGAGATGTATTTGCACCAGAAGTAGAACGTTTAACTGGAGTGCCAGGGATTACAGTACCTCACTTCATTTGTATGATTGCAGTAATTTTACATCCAATTGATGAATTATTGAAAAAAATTCCTGTATTAAATAAACAATTTGATGCAGATACATTAAAAGAAAAAATTGGTGTATTTGGTGAAAATGGAGTAATGGGAGCTATTATTGGATTTGCATTAGGAGCTGCATCTGGTAATGGTATTAAATATGCATTAACTCTTTCAGTTCAAGCTGCAACAGCCTTAACTTTATTCCCAATGGTATCAAAATTATTCTCTCAAGCTTTATCACCAATTTCAGAAGCAGTATCTGACTTTATGCGTGAAAAATTTGAAGATCGTGAAGTTTATATTGGTTTAGACTGGCCAGTACTTGGTGGACGTAATGAATTATGGGTAGCTGTTATCTTTACTATTCCATTCCTATTGATAGGATCTATTGTTTTACCTAATAATATTGTATTACCTTTTGCAGGTATTATTAACTTATCATTTGTTGTAGGAGCTTTATTATTAACAAATGGTAATGTATTGAGAATGATTATTCACGGTTTAATTTCTACTCCTTTATTCTTATATGGAGCAACTTACTTCACTCCATATATGACTCGTTTAGCAGAAGAAACAAAAACATTAAATCAAAGTGGTTTAATTTCATGGGCAACTTTTGAAGGTCCAGACATTCGCTATATTTTAGCAAATGGATTTAATGGGGATGTTATTGCTATTGTATTAGGAGTTGTGTGGTTAGCTCTATACGTATGGTTATTAAAAGATAGAAAGAAATATAATGAAACATTAGAAGCGGGCGAATAGAATGAAAAAGTTGCTTATTTTAGTATTAGGAGTACTATTTGTCTATTCTATTATCTCTCAAATAATTTGGTTAACGGTCTTAATTTTACCTGTCGCAATCTACTTGGATAAGCAAAATTTATTTAAGGAATTTGATGAAAGCAGATTAAAAAAATTCCGTAACATGAAAAAAGAATCGTAAATAAGACGAAAATTCAAAGGATTGGTTCAGAAATAGATAGAATAGAAGAATCAAAGAATTTGAATTTAGTTGAATGGGAAAAATTTGAAGAAATAAAAGAATGGATCTCATTATAGGGATCCGTTCTTTTTGTAGAATTAATATTAGGAATCGTTTATAGAGTTTTTTAATTGAATACTTAATCTCAATAAAAACTCATATTATCCAACCGGTGAAATAAAATAAGTATAAATTGCTAAAATTAAACAAATTAGGTTGACGATGAACAAGAAAACGGTTACTATTATGTTGGATAAACAAAAAAATTTTTTTCAGGTACGGCTGAAAAATATTATAGTTAAAGAAGGGGAATAATTATGGGGTATCCTAAGTTTATTGAAGGATTATGTCAAGTGACATATGATATGTGGAATAAAGGCTGGGACGAATATAACGGAGGAAATGTTAGTTATCGTTTAACAGTTGAAGAAGCTGAAAATCTTGAAAGCAGCTTAGCTGGTACAGAATATACGTACTATGCTGAAAATAGAAAAGAAGTGGAAGTTTTAGATGTTCCAGAACATGTGAGAGGTGAATATATCTTAATTACTGCTTCTGGAAGTCATTTTAGAACATTACATTCTCAACCACATGCGGATACTGGTATCATTCAATTAACAGATAAAGGTTATCAAGTAGTTGCAGGTTTTGTTACAGGAAAACGTCCTACAAGTGAAATCTTCATGCATGTATTATCTCATGCAGCTAGATTAAAACAAAATCCAAATCATAGAGTAGTTATTCATAATCATGCAACAAATGTTGTGACATACTGCTTATTAAATGATGTAACAACTGAATCTTTATCATTAGATTTATGGTCAGTGTTAACTGAATCAATCGTAGTATTCCCTGATGGAATTGCTGTTCTACCTTGGGAAGTACCAGGAACTCAACAAATTGGTTCTGCTACAGCCAAAGAATTGGAAACTCATCGTTTAGTTGTTTGGAGTAAACATGGTGTTCTTTCTACTGGTGTAGATTATCAAGATTGCTTCGGATTAATTGAAACTGCTGATAAAGCAGCTCATATTGCATTAGATGTTCAACGAGTAAGTGGTAAGAGCATTTATGAAAGTAATGTTCTATCTAAAGAAGATTTGAAGAAAATCTGTGCCGTTCTAAAAGTACCAGAAAGATATTTAGATTAATTGGAACAATTTCGTAACCTGTTGGTGAATCCAGCAGGTTTTTTTAGTTTCACGGATTTTTCATAAAAAATTTTGCAAAAAACTGTGAAAATAGTAACAAATGATAACAAACTGATTTTTTCATAGGAATAGAATGTAAACAATCAATCAAAGGAAGTGATTTTTATGAATTTTTCAGGAAAAGTTGCTATCGTGACAGGTGGAGCAAATGGGATTGGAAAAGAAGTAGTAAGAGGAATTGTTGAAGGTGGAGGTTTTGTAGTAATTGCAGATATTAATGAAGCTGCTGCTACAAAAACAGTAGCCGAGTTTGGGGCAGAACATGCCGTGTTTGAATACATGGATTTAGGAAATCATGAATCCATTGTTGCAAGTATGAACAAAATTCTCTCTGAACGTAAAGTAGATATTTTAGTGAATTGTGCAGGAGTGATTAGTGCAAAACCTTTTGATCAATTGACGTATGAAGAATGGGAAAGAACAATTCGTATTAATCTTTCTGGATGCTTCTCAACTATTAGCACGATTTTCCCTCACTTTATTGAAAATAAAGGTGGTAGAATTGTAAATGTTTCTTCTGTTGCTGCAAAATTAGGGGGAGGACTTCTAGGAACAGCTGCATATGCATCTTCTAAAGCTGGGTTAAATGGTTTAACGAAAGCAGTTGCTAAAGAAGGTGGAAAATACAATATTGCTTGTAATGCGGTATGCCCATCATTTACAAGAACAGATATGACAACAGTACTTTCTGAAGATAAAGAAAAAAGCCAAAAAGTTATTAGTATGATTCCTTTAGGACGTCGTGCAGAACCTGTTGAAATTGCTCAAATGATTCTATTCTTTGCCAGTGATTTAGCAAGCTTTATTACTGGGGAAATTGGTGACTGCGATGGCGGTATTACATTAGATGGTTGATTCTTCTCCCGTTCAGTAAAATTTTCAAAAAGGTATGTGAATGCAATGAAAAAGATTAAAATTCCTGGGGATACTATTATTGTTCCAATGTTTATTGGATGTTTTATTAATACATTTATTCCTCAAATTTTGCAAATTGGTGGGTTTACCACTCCGATTGTAAAAGGTGCAGGGCCATTAGTTGGGGCTTTCTTATTTGTCATTGGGGGAACAATTTCCCTTAAAAATACACCGAAGGCTGTTGTTCGTGGGGCGTCTATTATTATCGCAAAAATTATTGTATCGATTATTCTAGGTTTATTAGTGGCGAAAGTGTTCAATGATAATTTCTTAGGATTGAGTGCAGTAGCGGTGATTGGGGCGATTTCAGTAGCGAATAATGCCATGTATGCGGGAATTGTCGAAGTTTATGGAGATGAAATTGATGCTGGTGCTGTTGGGATTACGACTTTAAGTGTTGGTCCAATGGTAACAATGGCAGTGTTAAGTACAGCAGGGCTTGCGAACATTTCCATTTGGAATTTGATTGGAACAATCTTACCGCTAGTTATTGGGATTATTTTAGGAAATGCCTTCCCTTATATGAAAAAAGTTCTATCAAATGGGATTACAGCAATTATCATTGTCGTAGGATTTTGTCTAGGGGCAAATATGAACTTTGGACAAATTCTTGAAGGTGGACTTCCTGGTATTTTACTAGGTGTAATTACAACCTTAATTGGTGGGGTTGCAGCGATTGCTGCAGATAAATTATCTGGAGGAAATGGAGTTGCAGGTGCTGCGATTTCTAGTACAGCTGCAAGTGCTATTGCAACACCAGCGGCGCTTTCTGCGGTAGATGCATCCTTCAAAGCCATTGAAGCAACTGCTACAACTCAAATTACAGCTTCTGTTATTGTAACGGCTATTTTAACACCAATCTTAACAGCGTATATCGCTAAAAGAGTTCAACAAAAAGAAAAGAATGCATAATAACAAAAACCACTCCGTAACGTTAAGCGGAGTGGTTTTTATTTTAATCTAAGAAATACGTATGTTTAGCTTTCCATTCTAATATTTTAATATGAATCCAAAATCCGTAGATTCCTAATGTGATGATACATAAGAAAAACCATTTGATCCAGTTTCCAAATAATTCAAGAGCAGTTCCATCAAACCCAAGACGACGTCCTTCAATCACTGTGTGTTCAATTTCCCATTTATACATGATGCAGATTGCCCAAGGAGTTCCTAGTCCAAAGGTAAGAGTAATAATAAAAAATGAAATAATGTAACTTAAAATATACGTTAGCATACCACCGTCAAAATAACTTTTTTGCATAATATATCCTCCCTTAATCAGTTGAGAGTAGTGTATCACGTAGAGAAATTTTCTGTCAAAAAATAAAGATATAAATAAGTTCATGCTAGGGGCAGTTGTAATGTTTTTAGAAAAGGTATAAACTAAAGAAGATATAGAAATGGGGGTTGAGTGATGCAATTTAATTGGAGTAGTTTAGGTGCATGGAGTAGCATTCGGAATATTGTTGATATTGTGATTGTGTGGTACCTATTATATAATCTATTACTCATCATGAAAGGCACAAGAGCTGTACATTTGATGAAGGGCTTGGCAGTGATTGCAGGGGTAAAATTCATCAGTTATATGTTTGGGTTAATTACTCTTGACTGGATTATGAATTTAGTAATCCAATGGGGAGTTGTTGGAGCTATTGTCGTCTTTCAACCAGAAATTCGAAGAGGGTTGGAACATATTGGTCGTTCGAACTTTTTCTCAAGGAGAGCTTCGGGAACGAATCAAGCTCAAAGGATGATTGAAGAGTTAAATATTTCTGTACAATATATGGCGAAACGAAGAATCGGTGCATTAATTTGTATTGAACAATCGAATTCTTTAGAAGAATATATTAATACGGGGATTCCTTTACAATCACGAATTTCGAATCAATTAATGACGCAAATTTTTATTCCGAATACACCTCTTCATGATGGTGCGGTGATTATTCGTGGTCATGAAGTGGAAGCAGCGGCATGTTATTTACCATTATCAGAAAGTAAATTTATTCCTAAAGAATTAGGAACAAGACACCGTGCAGCTATCGGATTAAGTGAAGTAACAGATGCTTTAATTATTGTTATTTCAGAAGAAACAGGGAAGGTTAGTGTCGCATTGCGTGAAAAATTATTACGTGAGCTAACTCCGGATGAATTTGTAGAAGTGTTAAGTGAACATTTAATTACAAAAGAAACTTCTCAAAAAGATTCGACTATTCTAACAATGATTATCGATTTCTTTAGAGGAGGTCGTATGAATGATTAGTAAATGGATGACGAAAAAATCATTTTTAGTGTTTATATCCTTTATTTTGACAATGGCTTTATTTGTATATGCAAGTGAATCAAGTCCAAGTAGACAATCGTCTTCTGTATCCGTTCAGACAACTTCGAATACAATTGGCAATGTTCCGGTGTACGTTGATATTGATAGTCAGTTGTATACAGTTACTGGCTTGCCGGAAGCTGTTACGCTAAGGGTAGAAGGATCTAGTAGTTCCTTATTAACGGTTGTAGGAAATGGTTCCTATCGTGTAAAAACTCCTAATTTAAATGAATTAGGAACAGGAAAACATATGATTACGTTGCAAGTCTCAGGGCTACCTTCAGGAGTAAAAGGATCTGTTTCTCCAGAGACAGTTGAGATTATGATTGAAAAGAAAGCGACGGTTGAATTACCCGTTTCAGTAAATGTGAATCGTGCAAATTTACCAGGAGCTTATAAAAATGGACAAGCTTTAGTGAGTCCTGCTAGAGTAACGATTTCTGGACCAGAATCACTGATCAATCAAGTAGAAAAGGTTGTCGCAAATGTGACAGTACCAGAAAATACAAAAGCAGACTATACTTCTTCCGTTGCCGTACAAGCGTTGGATGCAACAGGAAAACCTCTGGCACTAAAGATGGAACCGGAACAAGTTCAAGTAAGAGTACCAATTACAACGAATAGCAAAAAAGTTCCTATTATATTAACGACAACAGGAAGTGCGGATACGCAATATTCCTATCAGTTGAAATCTGATACCAAAGAGGTTACAATTTTAGGAGCTCAAGAAGTGTTGGATAAATTGACAGCCATTCCTGTAGTGGTAGATGTCAGTCAAGTAACTAAAACAACAACACAAGTTGTGAAGATAACTCTTCCAACAGGAGTGGATAGTATCAATCCAGAAAATATTTCTGTTGAAGTGGTTGTCACATCTACAACACCAGAAACAACAGAAACGACGCAGACAACGCAAACTACACAAACAACAAGACAATAGAAATTGATAGAGATTTAAAGGAGATTGAACATGGGCAAATATTTTGGAACAGATGGTGTAAGAGGAGTAGCAAATGCAGAATTAACACCAGAATTAGCGTTTAAATTAGGACGTTTTGGTGGCTATGTCTTATTACAACAAGCAGGTGGAGATAAACATCCACGTGTGTTAGTCGGAAGAGATACTCGTATTTCAGGACAATTATTGGAACATGCTTTAATTGCTGGATTATTATCTGTAGGGATTGAAGTCATGCAATTAGGAGTTATTCCAACACCAGGAGTTTCTTATTTAACACGTGTACAAGGAGCGGTAGCAGGAGTTATGATTTCTGCATCTCATAATCCAGCACAAGATAATGGAATTAAATTCTTTGGAGCAGATGGTTTCAAATTATCTGATGAAACAGAAGCAGAAATTGAAGCTTTATTAGATAGTCCAGAAGATACATTACCACGTCCTTCAACAGATGAATTAGGAACAGTGGATGATTATTTAGAAGGAACAATGAAATATAGTCAATTTTTACAACAAACAATTGACGGCCCTCTAACAGATATGAAAGTAGCGTTAGATGGTGCAAATGGAGCAACTTCAGCTGTATTAAATCGTTTATTTGCAGATTTAGAAACAGAATTTTACACAATGGGAAATAAACCAAATGGTGTGAACATTAATGATGAAGTGGGTTCAACACATCCAGAAGCTTTAGCAGAATTTGTAAAAGAAAATGGCGCAGATTTAGGATTAAGTTTCGATGGAGATGGAGACCGCTGTATTGCAGTTGATGAAAATGGTGAAATCGTGGATGGAGATAAAATTATGTTCATCTGTGGAAAATATTTACGCAGTGTAGGACAATTGAATCAAGATACCATTGTTTCAACAGTTATGAGTAACTTAGGATTCCATAAAGCAGTTGAAGAAGAAGGAATGGTCGCTCTTCAAACAGCGGTAGGAGATCGCTACGTTGTAGAAGAAATGCGTAAAAATGGTTATAACTTCGGTGGAGAACAATCAGGACATATTGTATTCTTAGATTTAAATACAACAGGGGATGGATTGTTATCAGGAATTCAATTGATGAATGTTATGAAACAAACTGGTAAGAAATTAAGCGAATTAGCTAGTGAAGTACCAACTTACCCACAAGAATTAGTAAATATTCGAGTGAGCGATAAAAATGGTGCAATGGAAGTTCCAGCGATTAAAGAAATTATCGACACAGTGGAAGCTGAAATGGCAGGAAATGGTCGTGTGCTTGTTCGTCCAAGTGGAACAGAACCATTAGTACGTGTCATGGTAGAAGCACCAACAGATGAATTATGTCATGATTATGTAACACGTATCGCAGATGTCGTTCGTCAAGAAATTGGATTAGACTAAGAAGTGAAGTTGGAAAGGGAGAGTAACGAGAGTTGCTCTCTTTTTTGTGTGGGGTATTTGTATCAAACACAAGTAAAATTGTTCCGAATAATATTATAGAAACATGATATTTTGCACAATTTGCTGTTATTTCTATTTCGTTTATGGTACACTCTCGGCGTAGAAAGTTTTAAAGCGGTGGCAATCTCTATAAAGGTAGGTGATGCTTATGAGCATCTGGTTAAAATCTATCGGAAGGAGGTTGTACTTTGTCAGTCTATGAAGCTTTGACATTAGTGTGTTCTTTTGCATCTTTATTAGTTGCAGTAGTATCGCTGGTTGTCAAAATTATAGAAATCAAGACAAAAAAATAACACCGCTCAAAACTTGGACTAGTTGAGTGGTGTCAAAATCACTAAAATTAGCCACCGTCTTTTTAACGGGCTACATTAGAGTCGAGTTGCTGCTCGGCTCTTTTTGTATCTTCATTATACCAAAAACAAAACGAATTGCAAACTTCGTCAATCCAAGTGATTATGTCCCAATTAAACACAAGTAAAAATGCCCCGAATAATCTTTATTATAATTTTGTAGAGTGGTGAGAAATAAAAAAAGGAACTATTATTTCAAAGCCATACTTTTTGAAAAAAAGAAAAGGAATGGTACAATAACGTTATCGAATATTAGAGGAGTTATTATGAATACAACAATCAAAACATGTGCACAAACACGTGCGATTCAATCTAGAAGAATTTTCCCGTTTGATGTGAATATGCATCAAACATTATTTGGAGGGAACTTAACCCGTATTATTGACGATTGTGCATCCATTACGGTGTCTCGTCATTGTCGTCGTTTAGCAGTGACTGCTTCAGTTGATGCGATGAATTATTTAAAACCATTACCATTAGGACATTCTGTTTGTGTGGAAACGTATATTTCTGGTGTTGGAAAGAAAAGTATGGAAGTCTTTTGTAAAGTAGTTGGAGAAGATGTTTTAACAGGTGAACGTTATTTAGCAGCAACTAGTTTTTGGACTTTCGTAGCTTTACCTCGTGAAGGGGAAACAGATTTTGCCGTTCCAGCGATTGAACCGGAAACTGCAGAAGAGAAATTCATTTGTAGTGGCTATGAAGACAGACGTTTAGCTCGATTAGAACAATTAAAACGACAAGAAGAATTAATGAATCATGTTTCCATTCATAAACCTTGGATGGAGTCATTGTGACAGTAATGTAAGGTTATCACCGTTTTTGTTAGAAAAAATCAAGGATTTTTCATATTTGATTTGTTAAAGTAGTCTTATCAAATGATTCACGCTGAAAAGATTACTGGAGGAAATTATGAATAAACATAGTGCCATTGAATTTAATAGAAAGTTGATTCAATTCTTTACAATAGCAGGAGTAATCCTAACGATTTATTTAGGATACATCATTGCCAAAAATCATTATTTTGAAGTTGGAGGAGCATTCCAGCAGTTGGTCGGCAATTGGGGAATGTATGGAGTATTATTCTTTATCTTCATTCAAATTGTACAAGTCGTTTATCCGATTATTCCGGGAGGCTTAACTTGTGTAGTAGGGCATCTTGTATTCGGACCTTTGTATGGGTTTATTTATAATTTTATTGGCATTATGATTGGCTCTATGATCAATTTTTGGTTAGCAAGAAGGTATGGAGAGACAGTTGTTCAAGCATTTGTTTCTCAAGCAACTTATGATAAATATATTGGCTATTTAAATGATGGGAAGAAATTCGAACGTTTCTTCTTCTGGGCATTAGTGTTGCCGGGGTTCCCTGATGATTTCTTATGTATGGTTGCAGGATTAGGGAAGATGACATTTAAAAAATTCGTAGCGATTTGTTTAGTGGCAAAACCTGTCACACTATATGTGTATACATTGATTGCAGCAGAAGGAGTACAAGTCCTCTTTAAATGGATTCAAGGGTAGAGGTGTTTCAGTGAAAAAAATCATGATTGGATTGGTTCGAGGATATCAAAAGTGGATTTCTCCATTATTTCCACCAACTTGTATCTATCGTCCAACTTGTTCAACGTATATGATTCAAGCAATTGAAAAACATGGCGTTATCAAAGGTATAACGATGGGAATTGGAAGAATTCTAAGATGTCATCCGTTTATTTTAGGTGGGCAAGATCCTGTTCCGGATGAATTTACACTTAGACGACACAAAGATTATCGGAAAAAGAAAAAGTGTAGTTGTTGTGAACCAATAGAAATCAAAAAAGAAGGAGATTGAACGGCATCAATCTCCTTTTTGGTTTATTGAAATTTATGTTGATATTTTTGAATAATACGTGGCAATAATGGAGATAAAAGAATCCAAAAGCCAATATTTCCAAAAGCGTGCAACGTATCAAACGGCAATCCTTGTAAGTAATATACCCAAAATTTAGGGATATGATAAAAATATACAGAAAAAATCGAAATAACAAATCCGTATAAATATCCCGTCAAACCAGCCATCATTGTAAAAAAGGCTAATTTTAATAAGGGTTGTTTCCACGTTTTTCTCCACAAAGGTTTCAAACAAGAAAATACAAGAATGACAATCGCAAAACTAGCAATTTGATACAGGGTCCAAGGACCCATACCTAAAAAGATATTCGACAGTATCATAGATAAACTAGCCGTTAGAATTCCTTCTACTAATCCCATTTCGAGCGTGATTATTAATAAAATGACCGTTACAGGTTGGACATTTGGAATCCAAGCAAATAGCAATCTGCCAATATATGCTAAGGTCGATAGTAATGCGATTAGTGTGATTTTTCTAATGGAAAAAATACTCGTATTGTTCATTATTGTTTAAATGCTTCTAATTTCCAATCGATAACGTCGCCTTGTTTTAAGTCAACTTGGTTAGCTCCGACTTGGCTCATTTCTCCGTTGACATCAAATAACCAATATTTTTGGTTCGCAGGTTCTTGTTCGATTCCGTTAATTGCAGATACGAAACCATCTTTTTCAACGATTTGCATTTGTTCTTTCATAACAGTTAATAATTTATCGCCTTCTTTGAATGTTAAGGTGAATGGGCTACCTAAAATTGGTTCTCCATCTTTTTTAACATTGACAGTAATGGTTTGTTCAGCTTTTACTGTAGTGGTTGTTTCTTGAGATGATTGTTTAGCGGGTGCAGCTGGTTGTGCACATGCTCCTAAAGATAGTGTTAATAAGGCTAATGCTAATAATTTTTTCATAAAATCCTCCTATGGTGTTCTTTTAAACCTATACTATCATAGCGAAAGCAAGTTAGAATGTAAAGTAAAGTTATTCAATCAAAAAATCTCATTTCCTATCTTCTCACCTTGTGAAAATAGTGGTATACTGACAAAGTATTATTCCTAAAAGGAAAAGTAATTAAAAGGAGGAAATGACCTATATGGCACAAGGTTATGAATTTTCAGAAAAAGTAGCGAAAGCTTGTCAAAAGAAAGAAGCGTTGTTTGACGAAAGTAAAGCACGCTATGCATTACGTTCAATGTTTGCAGGAGCTTTTCTAACAATGAGTACAGCAGCAGGGGCGGCAGCAGCACAAGTGATTGCAGGATTAAATCCAGCGTTAAGTAAATTTTTCTTTGCATTTATTTTTACTTGGGGACTAGTTTATATCTTATTCTTAAATTCTGAATTAGCAACATCTAATATGATGTATTTAACAGCAGGAGTTTATCAAAAAAATATTCGCCTATCAAAAGCTGTAACAATTTTATTATACTGCGGAATCTTCAACTTGATTGGAGCGATGATTATTGGGGCAGCATTTGCACATAGTGCAGCTTTCAATGCAATGGATGTACAACACTTCATCGTTCATCTTGTTCAAGGAAAAGCAACTCGTGGAAATGGACAAGTTCTGCTAGAAGCTATCTTAGCAAATATCTTTGTTAACGTTGCAATCTTAGCATTCTTATTAATTAAAGATGATGCTGCTAAAATGTGGATTATTATTTCAGCAATTTTCATGTTTGTATTCTTAGGAGAAGAACACGTTGTAGCAAACTTTGCTTCATTCTCAATTGTTAAGTTCTCAGCAGTTTCTCCATCTCTAGAATTTATGAACTGGTTCAACTTAATTCGTCACTGGGTAGTAGCTTTCATTGGTAATACTATCGGTGGTGGTGTTATCGTTGGATTGGCTTACGCATTCTTAAACAAAACAAAAAGTGTATATCATGAATAATGAGAATAAAGGTTGCCTTTAAGGGCAGCCTTTTTTATTTTCAGAAAATTATCAAAACCGTGAGCAGAATAATTGGGAAATCGCATAAAATCTGTTACGATAGCTCTATCGTGAAAACGATGAATGAAATGAAAAGGAGAATTGTTATGAATAAAACAACCAAAATGTTAGCGACCAGTTTATTAGTGGCGGTAGGTTTGGCTGCTTGTGGCAGCAATTCATCATCAAGTTCTACGAATGCTGCAAATCGCTTAACAATGACAACCTTTGGGGAATTAACAACATTAGATAGTGCAGATTATGATGATGTGCCAAGCTCTGATATGATGGGACAAATTTTTGAAGGATTATATCGTGTAGCAGCGAATAATAAAGTTGAATTAGGAATGGCTGCTCAAGAGCCAAAAGTGAGTGAAGATGGTTTAGTCTATACATTCACATTACGTGATGCAAAATGGTCAGATGGATCTGCTGTAAAAGCACAAGACTTTGTATTTACATATCGTAAATTAGTGAATCCACAAGAAGGACATGTAGCGCAATCAGCGGATGTGTTCAAAAATGCGAAAAAAATTCGTAGTGGAGAATTACCAGTGGAAGAATTAGGAGTGAAAGCTCTTGATGATAAAACATTAGAAATTACGCTTGAAAATCCAGCTCCATATTTACCAAAATTATTAACTGGATCACGTTTCTTACCACAATCTGAAGCAGTAGCTCAAAAATTAGGCGACCAATATGGTTCAAATGTTTCAAATGTAGTTGTAAATGGACCATTCAAATTAGAAGGATGGACAGGTTCAGAATTAACTTGGAAATTAGTGAAAAATACGGATTACTGGGATGCTAGCAATGTTGCTTTAAATGAAGTAACAGTGAATGTGTCTAAAGAGGTAGCAACTTCTGTTCAATTATTTGATTCAAAACAAGTTCAATATACAACGATTAGTGACCAATTTGTGGATCAATATAAATCTCAATCAACATTCCATGCGCAACCAAAAGCAACAATGGGATATATGAATTTTAATACATTGAAACCAACAACAGCAAATCAACACTTCCGTCGTGCCATTGCGATGGCTTATGACAAACAAGCATTAACAAATAATGTCTTAAAAGATGGTTCAATCCCTTCAACAGGATTAATTCCAAAAAGTTTTGCAACAAATGAAGCAACTGGAAAAGATTTTGTAGATGAATCAGGCGATTTCTTGAAGTTTGATGTACAAGAAGCTCAAAAAGAATGGGAATTAGCGAAAAAAGAATTAGGTGTTAGTGAAGTAACGGTTACTTTATTAACTTCTGATACAGGAACTTCAAAACTTGTCGGGGAATATTTACAAGCGCAAATTCAAAAGAACTTACCAGGTGTAACATTTAAATTACAACCTGTTCCATTGAAAAATCGTTTAGAATTACAACGTGCAAGCGACTATGATATTTTTTACGGAACTTGGGCTCCAGATTATCAAGATCCATTGAACTTCTTAGAGCAATATATTACAGGTGGCGGTATTAACTTTGGGAAATACTCTAATCCTGAATATGATAAAGCAGTAGATGCTGTGAAATCTACGTATGCGACTCAACCAGAAAATCGTTGGAATCAAATGCTAGCTGCAGAAAAAATTATTATGAATGATGCAGTAGTAGCTCCAATTTACCAAGCTTCTCAAAGTTATTTATTAGCTGAAAATGTAAAAGGCTTTGAAGTATTACCATTTGGACGTACAGTGAACTTACGTCAAGCAAGTGTGCAATAATAGAATATAAAACAAAAAACTTGAGTGACTCAACATCACTCAAGTTTTTTTGTCATATGATAATAAGAATGTCCGCTTAAGATTTTTGTACTAGTCGCTGTATAGCCTAGTTTTTGATAGAGTTGATAGGCTTTGTCATTGATTTCTTCGCAATTTAGAGCAATGACACTAGCGCCTTGTTGTTTAGCTAAGTCTTCAGCTGCTTGTAGTAATTTCATGCCAATTCCTTTTCTGCGATAATTTAGATGTACTGAAAGGATATCGATATACCATTCACCGGCTTGTGTTTCAGAATCTTCATAGAGACGAATGGAAGAAGGAATATTGTACGTTTCATACAATTGATAAAATGGGTCATCAATTTTTGGCTCGAGATGTCCATGATATCCAAAGATAGCTCCAGCAACCGTTCCGTCTTGGATATAAACAAGAGTATTTGTTAAACTATAGCGAAAGTTCTCTTGTAGCATTGCTTCTTCTAGCATTGTATGAAGAGTACTGAGGGATACTTCTTTTAAAATCGGTAATTCCATATCTTCGATAATCGTTTGGATGAGCGGTGTCAGTTGTTTTCTCTCTTCGGACTTTGGTTGTCGTATCATTGTTTCACCTTATTCTAATTGAGATTTACGGTATGCGAGTGGTGTCATACCGATTTTTTGTTTAAACTGTTTTGAAAAATAAGCCTGAGTTGAAAATCCTACAATGGAAGCAATTTGTGACATCGAGTAATTTGTTGTAGAAAGGAGTACTTTACTTTCCTCAATTCGAATATCTGTCAAATATTCCATCGGAGTTTGTTCCATTTCATTTTTAAAACTATGAGAAATATAAAATCGACTTAAATGAGTTAAATCTGCCAAATCTTGTAGAGAGATTTGTTCTCGATAATGTGTTTTTAAATAGTGCTTAATTAGACTAATATCTTTTGTTGTTTTATTAATCGGGCTAACATCAATTTCAAAAGATTTATTGCGAAGAATTTTTATGAGCAATATTTCCAATAAATTATGACAAACTAGTTCATAGCTCATCGAGTGATTGGTTGCTTCTGTAACCATGGCATTTAAATATTGTAAAATGTCCTTTTGTTCATCACGTAAGTTAAAAAATGAAAAAGGTTGTTCAACATTTGTTTGCGTATTAAAAAAATTCGAAAAAGAGAGTCCTGTAATCCCTAATACAATATATTCGAGCGGTTCTTCAGGTGAAGAAACTTCTGTATGGTCTACTTGAGGGTTAATGATGACAAAATCTTGTGCCTTTACAGGGAAACGTTGATTTTCAATGATAAATTCTCCCTTTCCATCTAATACATAAAATAATTCCATAAATGGATGGGAATGGATTGTACTGTGCCAATCGCTGTCATATTTTGATTTGGTAATCGATTCTAAATGGAAGGATAAACTTCGCATATTCGACTCAATTACTAAATAACGTTCATTACTCATACTTTTCACTTCCTTGTCTGTTACTTTCATTATACTTGAAAGCGCCTTATTCATCAATTGTATTTGAAAAAGATAGACAGTTTCGTTGACGATATTCTAGAAAACAGGTATGCTATTTTCTGGTAGAAAGGAGTGCATGGAAAAGGTTTCGTCAATCGAAGAGGCAAACCACAACAAATCAGAGTAGAATACATTGCGTTAAGTGCCAAACGGATGGGATGTTGCCGATTGGACGAAAAAGAGAACTCTTTGCGGTAGTGTATTCGCATTCGCTGCATTTAATGACAGACCATTTATTAAATGGAGCAGCTCTTTATGACAGATAAAAGGAGATGCTAATATGAACAAACAAACACAATTAACACGAACATTAACGGTAACGGTATTAATGATTGCCATGCGTTTAATCATTGAGATGATTCCATCGATTAAAATGGGAAATCTCGTACAAATCGGATTCGGCTTTATCGGAGCGGCACTTGCTGGGGTGCTTTTAGGACCTTATCGAGCAGCTGTTGTAGGATTTTTTGTAGATATTTTAGGGAACTTCCTAAGAGGGGAAGCCAGTAACTTTTTCCCTGGCTTTACTTTAACAGCCGTGTTAGGGGGATTCATTTACGGCTATTGCTTGTATCGTAAAGAATTAACACTTCCACGTATTTTTGTGACGGTACTCATCATTACAGTTGTGATTAATTTAGGGTTTAATTCACTTTGGATTTATATGATGACGCAAAAAGCTTTCTCAGCCTTCATGGGACTTCGAATTTTGAAAAATATCATCAGTTTACCGTTGAATACTGTGATTTTATATGTGCTGTTTCGTAATAAAACCATGCAACACATCATTGAGAAATATCGAGTATAGGCGTATACTATTCTTACAATAAGGAGGGATAGCAATGCCATTTATTCATATTGAAATGTTAGAAGGACGTACACGTGAACAAAAAGAAGCGCTTGTCAAAGAAGTGACAGAAGTTGTTTCTAAAAACACGGGAGCTCCTACAGAACATATTCACATTATTATTCAAGAAATTAAACATGAAAACTTAGGGCAAAACGGTCAATTACGTGGCTAATGCCTAGTAAAAACTTTAGATGGGGAATTCCTATCTAAAGTTTTTTTATTGTCTAAATAGCCATTCGTTCGACAAATCTATCGCAAAAACTGACTATCAAAAGAATTTATCAGATTTTATAAAAATGTTTTCAAAAAAGGATTGACGAAATAAGTGTGTTAAGCGTATAATACAGTCAAGGAAGAAAGTGTATTAATGCATTAACACAATAGTACAAGGAGGGGATGAAATGTTATGATCCAATTTGATAAACGATTGCCGGTATATGAACAGATTATTGACTATGTTAAAAAGCAAATTGTATCGGGTGAATGGGAATTAGGAAGAGAATTGCCAAGTCGAAGAGAATTTGCTAGTCAACTGCAAGTGAATCCGAATACTGTTCAAAGGGCATTTCGAGAAATGGAGGAGATGGGGTTGATTTCAACAGGAAATAATGTCATGAGTCGAGTGACAGATAATCCCGAATTAATTGGGCAATTAAAGCAAGAAATGTTACAAGAAGCGATACAAATTTTTGCAGATTCGATTTATCCATTACATGTTTCAAACGAGGAAGTCATGAAACAGTTGGAACAAGCGATGAAGAGAAGAGAGGGAGAGTAGCATGTTAGAAGTGAAACATTTACATAAGAGATTTGGCAACAAAGCGGTGTTAAATGGAATTTCTTTCACAGCAGAACGTGGAGAAATTACCGTATTAATCGGAGTGAATGGGATTGGGAAAACAACGATTATGAATATGATTATGGGGTTAATTCCAATCCAAAAAGGGGAAGTAAGTATTGATGGACAGGTGATCAAAGGAGATCGTTCGAAGAAGTTAGCTTACATTTGTGATCAAATTGTTGTGAATAAGGGCGAAACGATTTTTGAAGCGATGGCTTTTATGAGAACTTTTTATCCGAATTGGAATGATGAGAAAGCTAAAAAATTATTACATTTCTTCAAATTCAAAGGGAATGAAGTGATTCAACAATTATCAAAAGGAAATGTTGCAAAAGTTAACTTGTTATTAGGCTTATCCCTAGATGTTGATTTCGTATTAATGGATGAACCATTTTCTGGAATTGATATTTTTTCAAGAGAACAAATTGTACAATTATTTACTTCAGATTTATTAGAAGGAATTGGAGTTATTTTAACGTCCCATGAAATTGAAGATATTGAATATATTGTTGATAAAGCTATCTTATTAGATGAAGGAAAAGTGATTAAAGAATTTTACGCAGAACAAGTGCGTGAAGAAGAAGGTAAATCCATTGTAGATGTGATGAGGGAGGTGTATCAATCATGAAAAAAATTTTTAATTTATGGTTGTATGAGTTAGGAAAAAGTAAATTTATGTTAGGATTTCTAATGATTGTGTTCTTTGTCATTCAAGTATTAGTTCATCTGATGCGTATTTTAAGAATAGATCCTAAAAATCTTAATGTCGAAGATACAAGAAGCGTGACGGATTTAGTGCAATCAAGATTTGGAATGAATTTAGCACTGATGGCAGCTTTTATCATTATTATTATTGCTTCGGTTTATATTTGGGTCAAAGAATTTCGTAGTAAAGGGAATTTTATTAATCGATTATTCTTACTACCAGGGAATCGAATGCAAGTGTATTTTGCAAAATTTTTAACGATTTTGTCTTACATTTTAGTACTTCAAATAACACAATTTATCATTCTTGGAGTGAATAAGGCGCTATTAATTTGGAGATTCCCTGTGTTAGCAGACCATATTCAATACACGGACTTCTTAAACTCGGGTTCAATGTTACAATATTTATTACCGTTAAATGGAACTGCTTATGCATGGTGTATGGCATTTTTAATGGTTGTCATTGTTTTCTTCTTCCAATTAGCAATTTTAGAAGAAGGATTGAAAGCGTATGGTTGGGCTTTGATGGTGGCATCTTTAGTGGTTTACTTTGTTATTTGCTGTGGTATTTTAGCAAGTTATGTTCAATTGATGCTGCATTTATCTCTTACTCAAACGGAACAATATTTCATGACAATGTTGTATGCAGTTGGGTTTATGGGTATTCATTGGTTAGTTGATTATTATTTATTAGAACGTAAAGTTAGTGTTTAATGGGGGTGAGATTATGAAATCAATTAAATTTTCATGGGGATTATTGGTTATCGTTGTTGGGTTTCTAGTTTTAGGAATTGGGAATATGGTTTGGACGTCAATGTCAGATGCTCCTTACACCATAGAAACTTCAGCAGAAGGTAATCAATATTTAAAAGGAACAGTTTTTGAAGTCGGAAAAGAAGGCGCTGGAAAATTCAGTAATAATGTTTCGACATCATCCATTGTTGATGGGAAAGTGGAAAAACTATTTCAAACATTAGGGACTTGGAATGGACAAGAGAGAGAACAAGCGACATTAAGCAAAATCCCTCTTTTAGAACGTTCATTACTTGTCAGTCATAGACATTTATTACAATTAGACAATTCTTCACTATTTTATGATATTCATTGGAATTCATATTTTAGTAATACTGGAGACTTTACGTTTAATTATGCGATGTACTCGAATGAAAATAAACGAATTATTGAAAAACAAATTCCGATTCATTTAGATACATCATTTGGCTGGGGAGAAGAGCCCATCTTCCAACGTAAGGGAAAAGAATTAGGAGTCATTATTCCTTTTGTAGAAAGAAAATCGAGTGAAAGAAAATTCGTGAAATTTATTTTATCTTTCGAAGAAGGTACTGTGAAAGATGTGGGGGAATTAACACTTGAAAAGGACGGTTTAATCATGAATGCAGCATTTGGAAATCGTTCTTATAATCCAGAAACAATTGTGTTTAATGTTCTTCCTTTAAAAGATGGGGGAAAATCTTCTGAAAAACAAGAAGAGTATTATCAATATGATTTGTTTACAAATACATTACGTAAATTGGATATTAGTTCACTAGGAAGTCCAGCAAACTTCTATATTTCAGGTTCTAAAATTTATGCAGTAGAAACGAATCTGCCAAAATTTGCCGGAAGAAAACATGGAAGACCGGATCCTGCTGAACGACCAGGATATATTGAAAATAGTGAGCGTCAAGCTAATAATGAAACGGTTTATCAACTTACTTCAGATTTGTCATTAGAAAAAATTGGAACAATTCAACGTGATCCATATTCTTCAGAAGAAGTGCTAAACAAAGATACATTAGTTTATGTCGGACTTGACCAAGGACAAGATGCACTTCGAGTATTTGATTTGAATAAGAAAGAAGAAGTTTTCTCAGCAAAAATCACACCAAAAGCAGATGCGAAGTTATATTTCCAAAGAAAACGTGACTATGTGATTTACTAATAGGTTGTAAATATAGTACAATCAAAGTAATAAATAGGGCAGTAGTTCAAAAAGGAAGATGCCTTTCTAGTAATAGAGAGGAGATGACGGTGCGACTCCGTCCGACTATTTATTGGCGGCACTCCGTATGGGGTGCCTTTTTTATAGAAGGAAAATGAGATTGAATGTATATGGTACCGACATAAATGTCGGGAGCAAAGTTACACAAATAAGATGAGTTAGGAAAAATAGCTTTAACGATAAATGATAACGATTGAAAACTATATAAAAACAGCTATAATAACCTTGAGGATAGAAAAAGGAGGAATTCAATAATGCATAAAAATTATTATGATGGACCACCAGAATATAGACCATTAAGTGTATGGGAATATTTTGGGTATGGGCTTCTTGTAGCAATTCCGATTGTCGGTTTTGTGATGATGTTATATTATAGTTTTGATAATTCTAATATTAATCGTCGAAATTTTGCTCGTTATTTATTGTGTAACGGTATTTTAGTGCTTGTATTTGGAGTTTTCTGGATTGGAATCAATTATTATCCGAAATAAAAAAATTATAGAAAAATAGAGCATTCCGCTTTGGAATGCTCTATTTTTCTTGCAAATGTGGACTCGGTAATAGTCGATTGACAAGCATCGCAATCACTGCTCCAATTAATGTATCTAATACCCGTTGAATCGCATATTCCACATTAACAGCTGCTTCAATCGTATAAAAGATAACTAGGAAAGTTGCCGAAGAATTAATCACAGCTGTTTTGTTGAATCGATTGCAAAATAGAATTAACAGGATGATTCCAATAGGAACTAGAATTAAGTCAAAATAATCTGGTAGAGAAAAATGTTTGTATAATTGTAGGAGCACAATAGCCAGTACCCCACCTGACATATTTCCAAAGAAACGAGCAATTCCAAACTTCCAAGTTTGTTTGTGGTCCGTTCTTAAACTAAATACTGCAGATAACACAGCTAACATTGGAGAGCCACGATGTAGCACTTTAAAAAGTAAAATACAGATAAATGCAGATACTGCTGTTTTGAAAGTTCTGAGTCCAATGTGAAATGGATTTTGTTGTTGATTAGGCACACTTTCACCTCGTTAGTTAAAATTCTTGAATATCATATCATAAATTGTATAAAGCGACAACGAGTAAGAATGTCGATTAAAGTCAGATTGAAAATGTAATTAATTTTATAAAAAACAAGGAAAATTCAAGCGTAAAATTAAGGTTTATGATAGAATTAGAGGTATGTATAGAAAGTGGTGTTGCTGTGGGAAGACGAAAATCAATCAAATGGAAATCGCATATGAAATTAGGGGCTAAGAGATTAACAGTTGGAATTATTTTAGTATTTGTGGCTCTTTGTAGTGTCATTATTATGGGTACATTACAGTTTCAAGAAACAAGGCAAGATCCTACAGAAGTTGCACACCAACAATTTATTCAAAAGCTTGTCCCGTCTTCTCAAAAAGCATATCAATTATATAAAGTCTTACCGAGTATTAGTTTAGCTCAAGCGATATTAGAGTCTGATTGGGGAGAAAGTGGACTTTCAAAGGACTATTATAATTTATATGGGATGAAGGCTGGTGCTGCAGAACCAAGTGTCCAATTAGAAACGAGTGAATTTATCAATGGTCAATGGATCACCATTATGGCACCTTTTCGAGTTTATAATAGTTGGGCAGAATCCGTGGAAGCTCACGCTAAGTTATTAACGTATGGAGTGGACTGGAATCCTAAACTATATGAGCCTGTTTTAAAAGCGAAAAATTATAAAGAAGCAGCGCACGCCCTTCAAAAAGCAGGATATGCTACAGATCCAACTTATGCACAAAAAATTATTACGGTCATTGAAACATATCATTTATCACAATATGATCAACTTCAAGAAAAATCTGTAAAGGAGTAGAAAACACATGAGTCAATTATTACCAGGAAGTATTATTGGAATTATTGGTGGAGATTCTCAAATTTCATCCGTTATTTTAATGGCGAAACGTTTAGGGTATCGTGTTCACCATTTCCGCGAAGAAGATGAACCTAGTGTTTTGTTAGCAGATAAAGAAGTGATTGCTCGTTATTCGAATAAACAAGCATTATCAGATTTTGCCATGCAAGTAGATACGATTTATGTTTTAACAAATCAAATTGAAATAGATACGATTATCGCCTTAAGTGGAAAAACTCGTTATTATCAATCGTTTGAATTAGCAGAAATTTCTCAAAATCGTATGGTTGAAAAATTATTTTTAGAAGAACATGCGATTAATGTAGCACCTTATGGAATGATTACAAGTATTGGTGAATTACCAAGTTTACTATCGAGTATTGGATTCCCCGCTGTATTAGAGACAAATCGTTTCGATAAAAAACAAAAGGAAATGATGATATATGACCATGATATGGATGATCATGTATTCCAACTAGTGGAGGAACAATCTTGTATGGTGACGGCATATGTTCCCGGTCAACGTCATTTTAGTTTAACGATTCTTCGAGATTATGAAGATCATATTACGATTTTACCGATTACAGAAGATGTATATGTAGATGGGAAATTAAAATATTCGATTGCATCTAAACGAATGAATCCTGAGTGGGTAGGAGAGCTTCGTACAATTGCATCAAAAATAATGCGTTCCATTTCAGGATCTACTCTAGTATCGATTCAAGTGGTAATGGCAAAAAGTGGAATTTTTTATGTAAAAAAAGTGGATCAATTACCGATACTTCAACATCAATTTAGTGCTAAACAAATTCCTCAATCGTTTAGTGAAATTGTTTTACGATTGGCAACAGGATTAGGCGTATTAGAAAGTGGATTGATAGAGGAAGGATTAATTGTTCCGATTTATCAAGAAATGTTAGAAAAAGCGCATATTTTAACAGTAGTAAAACCTCATTGGGAATTTGAATATTTCCAAGTAGAAGGTGGAAACCTCCAAGAAGCAGTCGGAGTGATTCGATTAACAGGTGCTTCAAGTGTGGATTTAGTCAATGAATTAGAATTAAGTGGATTACACGATTAGAATGTAACAAGAGAAAGGATGACTTTGTGAGTATTTCGGCGAAATTACTAGAAGGAATGAATGAACGTCAAAAAGAGGCGGTTCAACATACTCAAGGCCCATTATTGATTATGGCAGGTGCTGGTAGTGGGAAAACAAGAGTATTAACGCACCGTATGGCGTATATTTTAGCAGAAGAAGAGATTCATCCTTGGAATATTTTAGCGATTACCTTTACGAATAAAGCAGCACGTGAAATGAAAGAGCGAGTAAGTCAATTAGTTGGACCGCAAGCAGAAGATATGTGGGTATCTACTTTCCACTCGATGTGTGTGCGTATTTTAAGAAGAGATATCGAATTATTAGGCTATCAACGTTCTTTTACGATTTGTGACCCAAGTGAACAACAAACGGCAATGAAGCGGATTTTGAAGAAATTAGATATTGATAGTGAAAAATATGATTATCGAATGATTTTAAATCGTATTAGCCAAGCAAAAAATGATTTAGAAGATGTAGAAAAATTTAGCGAAAAATATACGGGATATGTGGAACAAATTATTGCAAAATGTTACCGTGAATATCAAAAAGAATTAGCGAAAAGTATGACATTAGATTTTGATGATTTAATTATGTTGACGGTACAATTATTTCAAAAATATCCGGAAACATTACAGTATTATCAACAAAAATTCCAATATATTCATGTGGATGAGTATCAAGATACAAACCATGCTCAATATCGATTAGTAACGATGTTAGCGAAAAAATTCAAAAATATTTGTGTCGTTGGGGATGCAGACCAAAGTATTTATGGTTGGCGTGGTGCTGACATGACTAATATTTTAGAATTTGAAAAAGATTATCAAAATGCAAAAGTTGTTTTATTAGAACAAAATTATCGCTCAACAAAAACGATTTTACAAGCAGCAAACCATGTCATTGAAAATAATTTTAATCGTAAAGTGAAGAAATTATGGACTGAAAATGATGAAGGACAACCGATTACGTATTATCGTGCTCAATCGGAACAAGATGAAGGACGTTATGTATTGTCACAAATCCAAAGTCTATTAAGAGATGGCTATCACTATGATGATTTTGCCATTTTATATCGTACAAATGCGCAATCTCGTGTGATGGAAGAAAATTTATTAAAATCGAATATTCCATTCCGTTTAGTCGGTGGGCAACGATTCTTCGAAAGATTAGAAATTAAAGATTTACTAGCGTATTTACGTTTAATTGTAAATCCTCAAGATGATTTAAGTTTTAGAAGAATTGTGAATAGTCCAAAACGAGGGATTGGTGCTACTTCTTTAGCGAAGTTATCGAATTTTGCTGAGGTATATCAATTCTCATTATTAGAAGCCTGTTTGCAAACAACATTATCACCTTTATCGGGAAAAGCAGCAAAGGCTTTAGAAAAATTTGCTGAAATGATTGAAGATTTAAGAAAAATGCAAGAATTTCTATCAATAAGTGAGTTTGTAGAACAAGTGATTGAAAAAACAGGATATCTTGCCTCTTTAGAGCAACAACATACAATGGAAGCTGATGCAAGAATTGAGAATATTCAAGAGTTTATCTCAGTAGCAAAACAATTCGAACAAGACAGATTGGAAGAAGAGTCAGAAGATTCGCCATTATTACAATTTTTAACAGATTTATCTTTAGTTTCTGATGTGGATAGTGATGAAGGTGATGGACGTATGGTAACGTTGATGACCCTTCACGCTGCTAAAGGACTTGAGTTCCCAGTTGTATTTATTATCGGTTTGGAAGAAGGGATTTTCCCAAGTTTAAGAAGTATGATGGAGAATGGCGACGATGTCGAAGAAGAACGTCGTTTAGCGTATGTAGGAATTACCCGTGCAGAACAAAAATTATATTTAACAAATGCGTATTCCAGATTATTATATGGACGAACACAATCCAATCGTCCATCAAGATTCATTTTAGAAATTGGAGAAGAATTGTTTGATTCTAAACAACAGCAATCCTATGGACATACAACTAGAGAGTCTTCCTCATTTGTTTCGAAAACTTCGTCTTCGGGTTCATTATTTGATAAATATAGAGTGAAATCTCAGGCAACTGCTTATCAACCAAAAGCAGTGCAACCTTCAAGCATCCAACCAGTTCGTAAACAGACCGTGGCTACAAATGATGGTGCTGTATGGAAAGTGGGCGACAAAGTCATGCATAAGAAATGGAATGTTGGAACAGTCGTTAAAGTAACGGGTGAAGGTACGAATCAAGAAATTGATGTTGCTTTTGCTGGTATGGGCATTAAACGATTATTAGCAAGTTTTGCCCCAATTGAAAGAATAGAGGAGTCGTAAATGGATACTTCAGTAGAACAAAAAATCCAACAATTAAGAGAACAATTGAATCGTTGGAGTCATGAATATTATGTTCAAGATCGTCCAACCGTTACGGATCATGAGTATGATGAAGCGTATCATGAACTAGTGCGATTAGAAACGGAGTATCCAGAATTGATTACTCCAGATTCTCCAACTCAACGTGTTGGAGGAATTGTGTTAGACAGTTTTGAAAAAGTTACCCATCAAAACCCAATGTTGAGTTTATCAAATGCTTTTTCAAAAGAAGATTTACAAGCATTTGATGATCGAATTAAAAAATTAACGAATCGCACAATTGACTATGTGTGCGAATTGAAAATTGACGGTTTATCTGTAGCGCTAACTTATCAAGAAGGGCAATTAGTTCTAGGAGCAACACGTGGAGATGGTGTAATAGGGGAAGATATTACGCATAATATTAGAACGGTTAAATCTGTTCCTCTTTCATTAGAACAACCATGGTCGATTGAAGTTCGTGGGGAATGTTATATGCCAAAGAAATCTTTCCAACAATTGAATCAATCAAGGGAAGAAGAAGGCTTAGAAGTATTTGCAAATCCTAGAAATGCAGCTGCAGGAAGTTTAAGACAATTAGATTCTAAAGTAGCAGCTAGTCGAAATTTAGCAGTGTTTCTTTACCAAAGCCCTAGTGTTGAAGCTTTAGAAGTAGCTTCTCAAATGGAGTTGCTAGAAAAAATGCAAACATTAGGATTTGTCACGAATCAAGAAAGAGCGTTGTGCCATTCGATTGATGAAGTGTGGGCATTTATTGAAAAAATGACAGTGGAAAGAAATAATCTTCCTTATGAAATTGATGGAATTGTAATTAAGGTCAATGACTTTAAAGCGCAAGAAGAAATTGGATTCACCGTAAAAGCTCCAAAATGGGCAATTGCTTATAAATTCCCTGCTGAAGAAGCACAAACCATTGTTAGAGATATTGAATGGACAGTAGGACGTACGGGAGTAGTCACGCCGACAGCCGTGATGGATGCGGTATTTCTTGCGGGAACTACTGTGAAACGTGCTAGCTTACATAATGTCGATTTAATTCGAGAAAGAGATATTCGAATTGGAGATACGGTTGTCGTTCATAAAGCGGGTGATATTATTCCAGAAGTAACTCGAGTGATTTTAGAAAAACGTCCAGAAGGATTACCACCGTATGAAATTCCAGAAAAATGTCCTTCGTGTTCGAATCCACTCGTTCATTTAGAAGAAGAGGTTGCTTTAAGATGTATGAATCCAAAATGTCCTGCTCTTCTAAAAGAAGGCTTAACTCATTTTGTATCTCGAGATGCGATGAATATGTCTGGAGTTGGAACAAGAATTATTCATCAATTATTTGAAAGTGGATTGATCCACGATGTGGCGGATTTATATCACTTAACAATGGAACAATTATTAACACTCGATAAAATTCAAGAAAAATCTGCGCAGAAAATCTTACAGGCAATTGAAACGAGTAAACAAAATTCACTAGAGCGTTTATTAACGGGTCTAGGTATTCGAAATGTAGGATCAAAAGCAGCAAAAGATTTAGCAATGCATTTTGAAACAATGGAGAACCTTCAAAAATCGACTGCGGAAGAATTGGTTGCCATTGAAGGGTTAGGAGAAGTTATTGCGCATAGCGTTCTTGCTTATTTTAACCAAGAAACCGTTCAAGAAATGTTAGAAGAATTAAAAACAGCGGGCGTTAATATGCGTTATTTAGGGAAAGCTAAGTCAGTCGTTTTAGAAGATTCTTTATTAGCTGGAAAAACAGTTGTGTTAACAGGAACGTTAGAGCAAATGACACGACAAGAAGCTAAAGAAGCGATTGAGTCTCTAGGTGGAAAAGTGACGGGATCTGTTTCTAAAAAAACAGACTTAGTGATTGCTGGAGCTCAAGCAGGAAGTAAGTTAACAAAGGCAGAATCTTTAGGGATTTTAGTATGGAATGAAGAACAATTTAGAACAATCATTGAAGGAAAGGAATCGTTATGAAGAAAAAAATCATCACTCTGGCTAGTGCAACAATGATGTTATTAGCAGGGTGTGCGAATATTAATCAGGCAACACAAAAAAATGTTGAATCAGAATCTTCACGTGCAAAAGTGGCTCAACCAACAACGAACCAATTGTCGAATCAATTTTATCGAGCGTTGATTACGAATGGTAAGTATCAAGTAAGTAAAACTCGTGGAGCAACATTAAGTTTAAATACTGGATTTAACTTAAGAAATTTTGAATCAGGATTAATTGAATTATCACGTGCAGTTTTTCCAACGAATCAATATTTCTTTAGAGAAGGACAAGTCATTGATTCAACAACAACAAATCAATGGGTCGCTCGTAAATCTGAAAAAAATCCAGATGGATTAAATCCAGAAGATAATGGTGAAACAGATGCAAGTAAGAGAAATCCATATTATTTAGCTCAAATTTTAGAACAAGATTTCATGATTCAAACAGAAAACAATTATGAATTAGGTGGAATTAGTATTGGTCTTGCGATGAATTCAGTGGATTATTACACTGCGGGAGATAAAGATGCGGAGCAAGAAATTTCTAATGAAGAAATGTTGAAACAAGCAAAATCAATTGCCAATACAGTATTAACTCGTTTACGTCAAAATGATGCATTAAAGACAGTGCCGATTGTGTTTGGAATCTTCAAGCAAGCTCCTAAAGACGATATAGGTGGAGGAGTTTATATTTTAGAAGCTACTTCAGTAGAAGGTACTGAAATTACAAATTGGACAAATATGAATCAAAAAATTGTAGTATTACCATTAATTGATGGTAATCCAACAGAAGAATCATCAGCTTTTGAAAACTTTAGAACAGAAGTTCAAAACTTCTTCCCGAATTTGTCAGGAGTAACCGCAAAAGTTTATTATCAAGAAAATGCGCCTAAAAAAATGGTTGTTAATATTATGACTCAATTTTATGGAGAATCAGAAATTATTGCTTTAGCGCAACATGTAACAGATGTTGCGAATAAATACTTACCAAAAACAACACCGGTAGAAGTTCGTATTTCATCGATTAATGGTATGGAAGCATTCTTAATGCAAGATACAACTCAAGGTGTGTTTACGTATCATGTTTTTGATTAAAGATTGACATAAAAGGTACGTGCCTTTTACAATAGAAACGAAAGAAAAGTAGAAAGTGAGGAACAGTCATGGCAATTGAAGAATCAGAAGTACGTCACGTTGCAAAATTGGCGAAATTGTCATTTGCAGATCATGAGATTTTACATTTCACAGAGCAAATGAGTGATATCATCGATATGGTAGAACAATTAAAAGAAGTGGATACAACAGGAGTAGAAGTGACAACTCATGGATATTCATTAGTGAATGTTTTACGTGAAGATGTGCCGGTAAAAGGAACAGATCGTGATTTGTTAATGAGAAATGTAAAAACAAGCGAGGATGGATTTATCCAAGTACCTGCAATTATGGGTGAAGGAGAGGAGTAAGACGCATGAGTTTATTAGAAAATCAAACATTAGTAAGCTTGCATGAAGGTTTAGTTCAAAAGAAATTTACTTCTCAAGAATTAACAAGTGCAACATTTGAAAAAATTCAAGCAGTAGATGATAAAGTTGGAGCTTTCTTAGCATTAAATGAAGAAGAAGCAATGGCTCAAGCAAAAGCTGCGGATGAAAAAGGTTATGATTCAACTCTTTCTCTTCAAGGATTACCAATCGGGATTAAAGATAATATTGTAACTCGTGATTTAATCACAACAGCTGCAAGTCGTATGTTGGAAGATTTCAATCCAATTTATGATGCACATGTAATGGACTTGTTGAAAAAAACAGGTGCTGTTAATGTCGGAAAATTAAACATGGATGAATTTGCCATGGGTGGTTCGACAGAAAATTCTTATTTCAAGAAAACTAGAAACCCTTGGGATTTAACAAAAGTTCCTGGAGGATCTTCAGGTGGTTCGGCAGCAGCAGTAGCAGCTGGAGAAGTATTAGCTACTTTAGGTTCTGATACAGGTGGTTCGATTCGTCAACCTGCAAGCTTTACAGGAATTGTCGGAATGAAACCAACATATGGTCGTGTATCTCGTTATGGATTAATTGCCTTTGCATCAAGCTTGGACCAAATTGGACCATTAACTCGTACAGTTAAAGATAATGCATTAGTATTAGAAGCAATCAGTGGATATGATCACCGTGATTCTACAAGTGTGAATGTACCTGTTCCAAATTATTACCAACAAATTAATGGCAATATTAAAGGGTTAAAAATTGCTTTACCAGTCGAATATTTAGGAGATGGAATTGACCCTGAAATTCGTAAAGCAGTCTTAAAAGCAGCTGAACAATATCGTGCATTAGGAGCAACGGTAGAAGAAGTGAGCTTACCTCATTCTAAATACGGTATTCCTGCATACTATATTATTGCTTCTTCAGAAGCATCTTCTAACTTACAACGTTTTGACGGTATTCGTTATGGACACCGTTCAGCTGAAGCGAAAACTTTAGAAGATTTATATGTTATGAGCCGTACTGAAGGATTCGGTATGGAAGTAAAACGTCGTATTATGTTAGGAACATTCTCATTAAGTTCTGGTTACTATGATGCTTACTTCAAAAAAGCAGGACAAGTTCGTACATTAATTAAACAAGATTTTGCGAATGTATTTGCTAACTATGATTTAATTTTAGGACCTGTAACAACTTCAACTGCATATGGAATTGGCGAAAGAAATGATGATCCAATTGAAATGTATATGGCTGACTTATTAACAGTTCCTGTAAACTTAGCAGGACTTCCAGCGATTTCTGTACCTGCTGGATTCTCTAGCGAAGGATTACCAATTGGTATCCAATTAATCGGAAATTACTTCCAAGAACAAACTATTTATCAAGCTGCATTTGCATTTGAACAAGCAAATGACTATTACTTAAAACAAGCAAACGTATAAGGAGGAAAATAAGATGAATTTTGAAACAATTATTGGGCTAGAAGTTCACGTAGAGTTAAAAACAGATTCAAAAATCTTCTCTCCTTCACCAGCTCATTTTGGAGCAGAGCCAAATACAAATACAACTGTAATTGACTGGGGATATCCAGGGGTACTTCCAGTTATTAACAAACGTGCCATTGAATTTGGAATGCGTGCTGCATTAGCCTTAAACTGTGAAATTTCACAACATACAAAATTTGACCGTAAAAATTATTTCTACCCTGATAATCCAAAAGCATATCAAATTTCTCAATTTGATTATCCAATCGGTCATGATGGATGGATTGATATTGAAGTAGAAGGAAAAACAAAACGTATCCGTATCGAGCGTGTTCACTTAGAAGAAGATGCTGGTAAAAATACTCACGGAACTGATGGATTTTCATATGTAGACTTAAACCGTCAAGGAACGCCATTAATTGAGATTGTATCTGAAGCGGATATGCGTTCGCCTGAAGAAGCGTATGCTTATTTAGAAGCATTACGTCAAATTATTATGTTTACAGGCGTATCAGATGTGAAAATGGAAGAAGGATCTATGCGTTGTGATGCGAATATTTCTCTACGTCCTTATGGTCAAGAAAAATTCGGTACAAAAACAGAGTTG
>ERZ773212.87-NODE-87-length-50265-cov-9.716789_pt1 | contig 50265 bp, 45 predicted proteins | sample MGYA00581005_ERZ773212 | MGnify/ENA primary metagenome ERZ773212 (study PRJEB29015, sample SAMEA2738154) | human oral metagenome | biome: human oral; feature: human-associated habitat; material: saliva | place: China | collected 2196 ... | reverse complement strand
AGAAGGCCCAAAGTACAAGACCACTCCCCCATACACGCAGGATAGTTCCCCACTGTCCGCTCAGAGCAGCAACGACCGGCAAAGCGGTGTGGGTGGCAAACACGAAGGGGAATACGATGCGGTTCGGCAACCTGTGTTTCCGCAGATCCCAGCCCCACAGTTTTACCGTGCACCCAGCTGCGTACAGCAGGTAAAGAATCAGCAGAATACCGGCGATCCAGCCGGATACTCCCTGTGTAAAGAGTTTCGAGAGTTCTTGAAGCATGAGTGGCTAAGATCCAAAGCGGCGGGTGCGACCCGCATAATCCCGCAGGGCACGCAAGAAATCTACCCGCGTAAAATCAGGCCAGAGAGCTTGGCAGAAATAGAATTCCGAGTAGGCGCTTTGCCAGGTCAGAAAGCCCGAAAGGCGCTGCTCACCAGAGGTACGAATCAGCAAGTCAGGATCGGGCATATCGCGGGTGTACAAGCGACGCGAAATATCCTCGACGTTCAGGGTATCTGCCAAATCGCGCATCGAGCGGCCCTGAACCTCGGCGTCAAGAATAAGTTCACGCACCGCATCCACAATTTCTTGACGTCCGCCATAGCCAACCGCGATATTCACGCGCACCCCAGGCAAGGGCGCGGTCTCTTCTATAACCCGCTCCAGGGTGTTGCGAAGCTCGTGGGGAATAAGGGAAACATTACCAACCGCGTGCACGGGCCCCTGTTGCGCGGTATGCAGCCGCTGCAAAAATTCGTCGATAACGGCAATAAGCCCGGTAAGTTCATCGGCGGGTCGCTTGAGATTTTCGGTCGAGAGCATATACAACGTGACCTGAGGTATGCCCAAATCGGCGCACCAGCCCAGAAAGTCAATGATGCGCTCGGCCCCCGCCGCGTGCCCCTCACGGGTGCTCAGCCCCCGCTGTGCAGCCCAACGCCGGTTGCCATCCACCAGCACACCAATGTGTGTGGGAAGCATCTGCGGGGTTAAAGAAGTTGCCATAGAGCGTTCATAGACGCTCGGCTCCGGGGAGGTTCCCGGTTCAGAGGGAACCCCATGCACGGTAATAACGGGCAGCGCCAGAGTATCAGCGGGTGCCATGCTGATCGTCCTCGGACTCTGTATCCTGCTGGGCTTGCTCGGCCTCTTGAGCGGCTGCATATTGTGCACGGTACCGCAGACGGCGAGTACGCCGGGTCATGTCGATGCCAAGAATAATGACGAGGAGGGATAGCGCCGCAGTCGCAAAGAAACCGCCAATACCGGGCGAACCTGCAACAGACCCATCGGGGTTGGCGGCTGGGGTGTTATCTGCTGCAAGCGCAACACCGTGAGCGGCAAATGCCACAAGGTCGGGGACTGTGGCGAGCGTATCAAGAATGAGGTGGCTCATGACTATCCTTCTGAACATTCCGGTTTCTAGCGGTAAGCCGGTCATGTGTGATTGTCTAAGTCTTCATTCTACCGCGTGACATCTTGTATATTCCCGCCTGAGGTTCATGTTTCAGCTGGGAATGCGCCAAGAGTTTAGCTATGTTCACAGTACTCAAGGCCCGCAAGCCTCTGCATCGCCAAGGGGCACCGCATGATCGCTTACGGAGGCGATAGGCTAGAAAAATATGCCGTCACTCAGGGAATGCTCCGGCAGAGTTACCGGCACCCGCGAGTCGATAAGTGTATAGTCCTCCCAGGGCCAAATATGCTTCTGCTCATCGGTAGAGATCGCAAAGAAAATACCTTGCGGATCCACCTGTGAGGAGTGCGATAAAAGCGCCTGATCGCGATGGATGAAGTAGTCACTGCAGAGAATTCGCGTGGTGGTCTCGTGCCTAGTGCCGTCTTGGGCATCATTGAAACGGTGCGCCATATGTTCGATGAAACCTTCAAAGACGCTCTCGCCCCGCTGATCGAGCAGGTACTCGTGCAGAGCGACGGTGCGTTCGGGGTTGAAGGCACGATCATAATAAAGCTTTAGGGGTTTCCAGGGCTCGCCTTCCCCCACGTATGCTTCGGGGTCACCAGCCTTTTCGTAGGCCTCGACGGCAACCTTATGAGTCATGATGTGGTCGGGATGCGGGTATCCTCCCACCTCGTCATAGCTGAGAATAATATGAGGCCTGTACTCGCGTACGAGTCTTACCAACGGTGCGGCGGCCTGTTCGAGAGGCAGTGTACCGAAGCTGCCGAAAGAAAGCGGCGGAAGAGGGTCGCCTTCGGGCAGGCCGGAATCCATGAACCCTATCCACCGATGTTCGATGCCTAAAATCTCAGCAGCACGGGCCATTTCGGTGCGGCGTAATCCGGGCAGGTCACGGTGTGCTCTGGGAGTGTTACGAATTTCTTCGTTGAGGATGTCCCCGCGTTCACCGCCTGTCATAGTGGCAACCATATAGCGGGCGCCGCGGGAGGTATAAGCGGCAGCAGTCGCGGAACCTTTAGAGGATTCGTCGTCCGGGTGAGCGTGGACGGCTAGGATACGCAGCCCTGCGTATTCCTCATCAAGAGGTTTAAGATCCTGCACTGCGGGATGTTCAGGCAGAATTGCTTTGATTTTTTCTAGCGCGTCGCTCACGTTAATCCTTATGATGACAAAGGGCTTATACTGTGGGGTTTAAAATGGTAGAGATTAAGAGCATCTCCTAAAAGTGTAATCATACAGAAATAGCGCAAGAAAACCACCCTAAATGAAGCATTATGACGGTGTAAAGTATCGTGGTACAGACCATCTTCTGTACCGCATCGTCCACTAGACACCACGAAAAGAAAGCTATGACAGATCCTTCACACACGCAGGCGAGCGAAACGGCAGCTAACGGTTCTCATGCCGATACCCTAGCGCAGCGCTATGGCGCCAAACCTGTTCGGCAGCGTGCCCTCTCCACGCGAATGTGGGTGCTTCTTGCTGCCTGTGTTACGGTTGTGGCGGGCGCTTTTGTGGTGTGGGTACAGATGGATTCTCAATCCCGCCCAAGTGCACGCGATACCGGGTTTACCCTCATTAGCAATGACGAGGCACAGGGGCGTTTTGAACTCTCTAAAAACCCACAAGACACCGCGGTTTGTTCGCTTAAGGCGCTTAATTCTTCCCGTGTTGCGGTGGGATGGGCCGACGTCGAAATTGGTCCTAACAGCGCTGAGCAGGGCAACACCCGAGTCACACAACACAGCGCGAACCTGCGCATACTCTCGGAGGCAACCACGGTTACCGTGGATTCCTGTCGGCTTAAATAGCCGTATCACACCCACGATTCGGTGAGCGCTCAGCGAAATGATACACGCCCTAACACTCAGATATTTAGGGCATGTGTACTTTCTGCCCTAGAATAGGGTGATACTTTCCAGGGGAGAACCCCCAGACCAACGCGCCGGTTTTATACCGGAGCATAACCAAAGGAGAAGCATGGCTGAAAGCAACGGCGCATGGCTCACTCAGGACGCATACGATCGGCTGACTCAGGAGCTTGAATATCTCTCAGGTCCGTATCGTCAAGAAATCGTTGACCGCATCGCCGCCGCTCGCGACGAGGGAGACTTGCGTGAAAACGGCGGATACCATGCGGCACGCGATGAGCAGGGTAAAAACGAAGCTCGCATCAACCAGCTCAAGCATCTTCTGGAAAACGCCCAGGTAGGAGACGCCCCCAGCGATGACGGTGTGGTTGCCCTCGGCATGGTTATTGAGGCCGAAGTAGCTTCCCGTTCCATGAAGTTCCTGCTGGGCTCTCGCGAAATTGAGGAGACTCTGCCCGCCAACTCTGATTTGAAGGTCTTCTCGGAAAAGTCTCCGATGGGTGCGGCGATTCTGGGGGCCAAAGAAGGCGATGAAGTCACCTATCTTGCTCCCAACGGCAAGGAATTGACCGCGAAGATTGTTTCAGTCAAGCCTTTCCAAGGCTAGAATCACGAAGCTTTAAACGCACGGTGGGGTTCGGTTATATGACCGAACCCCACCTTTATATCCTGCGCAGATGACCTCTCAAAATTAGTACACCACGATGGGTTTGAAGCCTTCTTCCTCCAAAGCCGAGATAACCTGACGGCAGTGTTCCACGCCTTTAGTTTCCATATCGATCGTAATGGAGACATCGCCCATCGACAGAGAACCTCCTACGCGCGTGTGGTCCACGCCGGTAACATTCGCGTCATTCTCCGAAATGATGCGCGAGATCGTCGCCAACTCACCCGGACGGTCTGAGAGCATCATCTTAATCGTCATGTACCGACCCGCCGCCGAAAGACCACGCTGAATTACCTTCAGCATGAGCATCGGGTCGATATTGCCGCCCGAGAGCACACATACGACAGTTCCCAGATCGCCGTATGTTTCCTTGAGCTTGCCGTTCATGAGCGCCGCCACCGGAACCGATCCGGCGGGTTCAACCACCAGCTTATTGCGCTCCATCAAGAAGATAAGGGCCCTGGCGATATCGTCTTCACTCACCGTCGCTACATCGTCGACAAGCTTCTTGATAATGGAAAACGGCAACTGACCGGGGCGCCCCACCGCAATGCCATCTGCAATCGTCGAGACCTTCTTCAACGGGACGAGCGCATCCGCAGCCAAGGAAAGCGGATATGCCGCTGCATGCTCAGCCTGCACACCAATGATGCGGATCTTTTTACCCAACTGTTCTTCCTTCGCACGGACCGCCGCCGAAAGACCAGCGAGCAGGCCGCCTCCGCCAACACCTACAATGATGGTATCGACCTCAGGCACCTGTTCCAGGATTTCCAAACCGATCGTTCCCTGACCCGCGATAATATCTTCATTATCGAAGGGATGCACAAACACCGCGCCGGTCTCTTCGGCATAGCGTTTTGCTTCAGCCAGTGCCTCGTCCACGGTCGTACCGTGCAGTTCGACCTCGGCGCCGTGGTCGCGGGTTGCGGTCACCTTCGGAAGGGCCGCACCTAGGGGCATGTAAATACGTGCCTTGATACCCAGTTTTGCCGCTGCGAGAGCAACACCCTGCGCGTGGTTACCCGCAGATGCGGCCACCACGCCACGTTTCTTTTCTGCATCGCTGAGTTTTGCCATGCGCACATAGGCACCACGTACTTTGAAGGAGCCCGCACGCTGCAAATTCTCACATTTGAAGAAAACTTCCGACCCAAGTTTGAGGCTCAGGGCACGAGAATGCGCCACAGGGGTTCGCTCGATAACCCCGTCGAGGAGCGACGCTGCTGTCTCGATATTCTCCAGGGTTACGGGTAGATCGGTTAGGGGTGCGTTCACATCGGATCCGTTCTTTACGCTCTCATCAGCTTCTGCCCTCTATTTTAGGCGATGAAGAAGCCTAATACAGAACAGAAAAGCCCGCGTTGTTCATCTCACGCGGGCTTTTCTGGAGGGGAACTGCACAATTACGTATCGTCCTTGGAAGGCGAGACGGTTTTAGTCGCCTGTGCGGAGCTAGTCTCAGGTGTGGTGCCTTCGGAATCGTCTTCACCACGAATCGCTTCCCGCGCCTGCGCAACAACCTTCTGTGCTTTTTCTTCACGCTTTTTTGATTTCTCACGGCGCTCAACCTCATGCGGGAAGAGGAACTCTTCACGGCGCAACTCCGGGTCATTCTCCCACTGCCGTGCAGCCAAGTAGCGCACAACCGAGTTCACAACGGCGAGTACGGGAACCGCAAATAGTGCACCCGCTGCACCGAAAATCATGGATCCGCCTGCCACCGCAAAAATCACGGCGAGCGGATGCAGCGAGACCGCTTTACCCATGATGAGCGGCTGCAGAATATGCGATTCGAGCTGCTGCACCAAAAGCACAATGCCAATCATAATGAGCGCCTGAACCGGCCCCAAAGCTACCAGTGCCAGCAGGACAGCGACCGCCCCAGAAATAAGGGCGCCAATAACCGGGATAAAAGATCCTAAGAAAACCAGAACGCCCAGCGGAATCGCCAGCGGAACCCCCAAAATGGCGGCGCCAACACCAATGCCCACAGCGTCAATAGCGGCCACCAAGATCTGTACCCGCACATAAGCGCCCAGGGACTTCCACCCTGCACGGCCCGCGCCGTTCACCGCATCGCGTGCCTGCTTCGGGAAGAGCTTGACGATAAACAGCCAGATGCGCTCTCCCTCCATCAGGAAGAAGACGAGGGTAAAAAGAGTAATAAGCACGCCGGTGGCAAACTCCGCAGCGGTAGAACCAACCTCTGATACGCTCCGCAAAACGGTTGAGGGGTTATTGCTCACCGCCTGTTCTATCTGATTAAGAATCTGGTTAAGCTGATCAGCGCCCAGCTCATACCCCATGCCCTTAAGCCAGTCCACGAGCTGCTGATACCCTTGAATGGCGTTGTTGGTAAGCGAGACAAACCCCCGCACAAGCTGCTGCCCGGTAAGGGCCAGTAAAGCGGCAATTCCTAAAATCATGCCGAGTTCGGCAATAGCGGTCGCGCCACCAGCACGAATACCGTGCTTACGCATAGCGTACACGGCGGGGCTTAGAAGCGCAGCCAAAAGCGCAGCTACCATCGCCGAAATAATCAGCAGAGATACCTTTGAAAGCCCCTGCCATACAAGCCACACGGCACCGACCACCACGATCAGACGCCACGACCATGCCGCTGCGGTATTAAGAGCGTAGGGTACGCCGGTACGGGCCAATTTCTGTGCCCGCGCATCCTGTTCGCTCTCCCCTGCTGTTAGGTTTTGATGCGTGCTGCCGGTGCTCTGTCCGGCTACGGATTCGCTCACTCAAATCTCCTGAAAAGTCGGTGCTATAGAAATCGTCTCTCGCCCATGCCGTTGCTGCGGCATATAGTTATTCCGCAAGTCTAGCAGGCTCAAAACAAAGAATCGGCGGCACCCACCGGTTGTGAGTACCGCCGTATCCTCAATGCTGTTAGTCCCTGTTGACCATCTCGTTGATGTACATGAGAATACGCAGAATCTCAATGTACAGCCAGACCAGCGATGCGGTCAGGCCGAATGCCAAACGCCATGACTCGCGCTCGGGAAGACCTGCCTCTACCGCCTCGGCAGTGTTGGTGAAGTCCAGCAGAAGTGAGTAGGTTGCCATAGCAACGGTGAATAGCCCCACAATCAGACCCAGCGGAATGCTGGTACCAGGGATGCTCAGGCTGCCCAGGGGTGAACCGAACAGACCCGCACCAAGCCAGGAAACAATGCCGTAGATCAGGTAAGCGAACATGCCGATCATGAAGATCTTGGTCATCTTCGGGGTAGCACGGATCTTACCGTTTGCGAAGAGAGCCAAGGTAAGACCGGCGACAATCACGCTTGCCAGCAAAGCCTGAATAGCGATGCCCGGGTAGCTCTTATTGAGCAGACCGGATATACCACCCAAAAGCAGGCCCTCGGACACGGAGTACAGCATAACCAGAGCCGGGGAAACCTTACGCTTGACGGCGTTAACGATACCCAGGATCAGACCTGCGATAAGTCCCACGAACATGAGGTAGGGCAGATACCAGGAAACTGCGGCACCGAGCACCACAAGAGCCAGGTTCAGACCGGTCTTCATGATCACATCGTTCATGGTGAGGCGGTCGCCCTCGGCAACGGGAGCATAGCCGGGCTGTGCATACGGATCGTACTGCGCCTGCTGGTACTGGTCATAGTTCGCTTGCTGCGGCTGAGCATAAGGCTGCTCGTACTGAGCATACTGGTTCGGCTGCGGCTGACCATACCCGTAGGTCTGCTGACCGTACTGCTGCGGTTCACTAGAGTAGTTCGGCTGTGCCTGATACTGACCCTGCGACGAGGAACCACCCGCACCAAAACGCCCGAAACGGGGATCGCCTTGCCTATTTTGCTTGGCGATTGAATTAATAAACGGGTTACCCGCCATCATTCTCTCCTTCGGTGAGATTAAAAGAGTTTCTCAATATTCTATCGAATTCTGAGAGATTCCGGGGATTATTCCTCCATAAAAGCTCATATTCCAGGGGAATTTTGAGGTGCCATCATGTCTTTTTCACCCTAAGCTGTACTCCCCCACAGTTTAAGACTTCTGCAGGCTCTCAAAATCACGGGCCCCACTCAAACTAGCCGATTGTTTATTCGCGAAGCGGCCGCGAGTGAAAGCAGAGCCAGAATTAGGAAACCCACCAGCAAAAGTATGAGAGTGGTGAACGCTAAGGGTAACGCGCCAATAACAGGTCCCAGGCTTGCTCCTGCAAACAGAACAAAGCCGTTAAGCGCCATGCCGCTGGCACGATGCGGTGCCGCCGCATCGCCGTAGAGAGTAATCATCGAGGGAATCGCTAGAGCAACACCCGCAACATAGATGAGGCTGCATATGACGATGCCAGCAAGTACCTGTGCGCACAGTACCCCGCCCAGCAGTCCAAGAACAGATAAAACGTATCCAAGCTGCGCCACGCGAAGAACCCCATATTTTTTCGCATAAGAACCCGCATAAAGGCTTATCAGCATTGCCGGAAAGGCAGCAAGACGCACCCAAACAATACCGGATGCCGCAACGCCTAGGGTTTCAAGATGCCGCCCAAGCCCCGTATATAAGGCTACGAAGACGAGAAGAAGGGTTATATGGGCAAGACCGTACAAGAGGAAAATAGGCTTGATACATAAGGAGCCGAGAGTCACATATTGTTTCCACAACGATGTCGTTTGTCCAGTGCGGGGGCGCTCAAGCATCGTACACAGAACCAGAGAAACGGTTCCGATAAAGATAAGACCGCACAACCCGAAGAACCATCGCCAGCCAAGGCTCAGGGCAATAATAGAGGCGAATACTTGCCCAAAAATTCCAGCCGCCAAGAACGCAGTGGACATTGCACCAATAGCTCGTGCTCGCCCAGCAGGCAGTACAGATTCCGTGAGATACGCCAGGGCGACAGGTGCAAATCCGGCGGCAGCCATCCCCTGGCAGACCCGCAGAATAGCGAGCATACCGAGCGTAGGAGCGAAGGCGCATCCAAAAGTAGCTAGGGTAAGCACGCTCAGGGAGAGAACCACAACCTTTTTTCGTCCGTAACGATCCGAAACCGGTCCCCATATAAGAAATCCCACGGCGTAAGCAAGGCTGAAGCACAGCGACAGGGCGAACGTTGCGTTAGCTCGAAAGGCAGACGAGACCGGGGCGAGCAGCGGTATGGAAGCGTATAGCTGCGCCAGAATAAACAGTGCCGTGGATACCAGAATTACCACCGCAGTTCGTGTAGCAGGATATTCTTCGGAGGTTGAGGAGACCGATGTAGTGGTGCTTGTTGTCGTGTTCTCTGCATGGTGATACATGAGTAAACTCCAATCCAACGGAATCGTTGGAATTAACCCTAGTACCATTAAGACGTAAATTGCAACCATAACGTTGGAACTGCCGAAAGAAGGTTGAGGATCATGGTTTGGGATACCGAAAACACGAAACAAAAGATCAAAGATGCGGCTCTCGCCGAATTTACTGCACATGGCCCCGACGGAACGACCGTTGAGCGCATCGCCAAGAGGGCAAAGGTCAATAAGGAGCGTATCTACAACTATTTTGGGAACAAACAAGAACTCTTCAAGGCTATTCTGCACGAAGAACTAGACCAGGTTGCCGAAGTTGTCGGTCTTACGTCGCTTGCCACCGAAGATATTGGTGATTACGCCGGACGCATGTACGACTATCACCGAGACCATCCCGATCTATTGCGTCTGCTGCGCTGGGAATCCCTCACGATTGACGGCGAAGTTCCCCACGAGGAATACCGGCGCGACCACTACACTTTCAAAGCAGATGCGATGCGCGCCGGGCAAGAGGCGGGCGCTGTTACAGACGATATAGATGCCGCCTATCTTGTACTTTTTATTCTCGCTATCGTGGGGTGGTGGTCAGCCATGCCGCAGGTATCTCGCATGCTCTGCGGCGAGCCTACCGAAGAGGAGCACAGCAAACGTCGTGCCGCCGTAGTGGAAGCAGCGCGGAGGCTAGGGTACCCACATCGCCAGTCGGATAAGAGCTAAACTCCGCTGTTGGACGGGGACTTACCCGTCTAATTCATCGAGCATGCTCTCTAAATAGTCGAGCACCGCACCGTCATTATGCGAACCGATCACTCGTTGAGACACGGCCTTGAGCTCGTCTGAAGCATGGGCCATGGCCACACCGGTACCGGCGAACGAGAGCATCTCAAGATCGTTATCGCTATCGCCAAAGGCTACTATCTGAGCGGGGGTTATCTGCAAACGATCACACAGATCTTTCAGCCCCGTTGCCTTATTTACACCGGCACGCACCAGGTCGATGGCACCGAAACCACTAACGAGCGGGGTTACCGTCTTCGGCAGGGTGCGCCGTAACTGTGCTGTAGCATCCGGCAGATCCCTATGCGTTACTTGCAGAGAAAATTTGATAGGAACACCACGCACCTGCTCGTAAGAGCTAATACGCTCGGTTCCGGGATAAAACATACTGGCAAAAGCGAAGGGATCGATATTCTGCGGCAATGGCTTACCCTGCACCTCAAAATAGTCCCGGATAATGTTCATAACCGTTTTTTCGCGGTTTTCCAGCATAAAGCTGCTCCCTGCGGTACATACGATAACCCCAAGCTGCGGCATACCGCTCAATATCTCGTACACGCGCGGCAAGTCGTCAGTATCAAAATGATGCACCGCAAGTTCCCCTGAATCATCCGCTAAATAGGCACCATTTTCTGCGATATAAATAATGTCTCGATGTTCAAAGCCATGCATATACTGGCGTAATTTCGTGTAGGTATTTCCGCTTGCCACCACAAAATAAATTCCATGCCTAGACAAGCGGGTTAGGATTCTCTCAAAACGTTCAACATCGAACGTCTTATCGTCATTCAGGAAAGTACCATCCATATCTACGGCAACCATACGCACGGGCTTGTTGCTGCGGTTTTCCTGCTGTGTGGGCATTGGGGGTTCCTCTAATAATCGGCATGTACAAAGGCCACGTTTATAACACAAGCTGACTGTACGCGGGAGAGAATATCGTTCCGCTCCGCACAGTTCTCCATTCATTTTAGTTTCTTTATATACACAAATCGTGTGACATCACCAAAATTCCCCCTTTACGGACGTTTTCTTTCTATACTGTGAAAAGCATTCACTCTATGCACACATACAATCTCTAGGAATCATTGATGTTAAAAATACTGTCATCGCGCTCTGACGCACATGTTTTTTGGCGCTCTGCATCAGGTCAAGGGCATTCCTTGAAACTCGGCACAAGATTTTCCGCAGCTTTTCTAGCCCTAGGACTTGCGCTGAGCGGATGCTCCTCTGAAACTATCACAATTTCTGAGTCTACTGTCTCTGCGTCCAATACCTCCTCAGCTGAACATTCTTCTGCTTCTTCACAAAGCGCGGAGGCCTCACAGCAACCCACGGTTTCCGCGCAGGATTCGGAGCAAACACCCACCGTGACCGAGGTAGGCGAATCACCCGAAGAGAATAATGCCGATACTTCGACGGCTCATCAGGGTTCCCAAGTTCGCCCCGGAACCGTCACTATAGTCAATCCTGATACCAGCTCCATCAAGCCTCAGGGAACGGCGCCTATAGGATCTGACGAGGCTAGTGAGGCCCTGCGCATCCTCAATACCCTTCCCGTTAAAGGCCGCGCCCCTAAGACCGGGTACTCCCGTGCCCAGTTCGGAGATGCCTGGAGCGATATCGACCATAACGGATGCGATACCCGCAATGACATTCTCAACCGGGATCTCACCGCAAAACAGCACAAAAACTCTCGCGGATGCGTGGTGATCTCGGGCATTCTTAACGATCCTTACACCGGGAAGGTCATTAATTTCATGCGCGGGAAAGATACCTCGGAGCAGGTTCAGATCGACCACGTGGTGGCGCTTTCTGATGCCTGGCAGTCGGGCGCTCAGGAGATTTCGGCTCAAGAACGCTTACAACTCGCCAATGATCCCGAAAACCTTCTGGCAGTTGATGGCCCTGCGAATCAACAGAAAAGCGATTCGGATGCCGCCACCTGGCTGCCAGCAAACGCATCGTTCCGCTGCTCTTATGTGGCACGTCAGATTCGGGTGAAAGCTAAGTACCACCTGTGGGTCAAACCAGCCGAAAAAGAGGCTATGATCAACGTTCTTACACCCTGCGCAGGAGCCGCAGCGAAGCCTGCGCCTGTGCCCCAGGTGGATACGCCTCCCGCACAGAACCCCGCCCCGGCTTTGGCATTTCAAACCTGCGCTGATGCCCGTGCTGCGGGATATCGTAATATGCACCGCGGTGCACCGGGGTATTCCGACCATCTTGATCGTGACGGTGACGGCATAGCATGCGAGTCACGCTAAGTCTCTGAGCCTTACCTCCGTCTACACTCACCTACAGATACACATACCCCCCCCGCCCTGACAAGCAGTAAGGGCGGGGGTTTACTGTCACAATTCTTCATCTTGAGGCCCATATAGACTCTTTAAGAGTGCAGCACCACACCGAACCTGTGTTTAAGCTGTGTAGAACCTATGTAAAAAAAGATTTATAGATGTTTACCTTTGCTTGATAAAACTTTACCTGACAACCTTGTAGTCATGAAGAATGAAATAACTAAATCTGTTGGCACCCTAATTTTCCGCGTAGCGCTAGGCTTCACCTTTGTCATGCACAGTTTCCAGAAGGCATTCCTGATCGGTCCCGCAGCAGAAGGTGCAGCGTTCGCCAAAATGGGTATTCCTGCACCCGAGCTTTCGGCGTACTTTACCATTGGTGCCGAGCTTATTGGCGGAGCTCTCTTGATCCTTGGTTTAGGAACTCGTTTTGCGGCCGCCGCCATCGCAATCGCTATGGCAGGTGCTTTTATTTTTGTTCACATCAACGACCCCTTCATTACCGATCAGAAGACCGGCGCAGGCTTCGAGTACGTTTTCGTCTTGGGCATGGCAGCTATCATGTTCATTCTGACCGGTGGAGGCAGGTACTCACTAGATTCGTTCTTCAGTCGCAATAAGGCTTAACCGCCTGAGCATTCTTCCAGAACGTATCTATCACTCATTCGTCTACCCACCCGGAAGGCACCGTCGTCGCGACGGTGCCTTCTTTATATACCGTGGATTCTCCCCCACCCAGCGATCCCATGATTCTCATAAGGTAGAGATACACTCGCCTCCCAAGGCATACAAATAGCCCGTCACATCCGAATACACATTGGATGCGACGGGCTATTATAGTGTGCCCCCAGTGGGACTCGAACCCACACTGGACGGATTTTAAGTCCGCTGCCTCTGCCAATTGGGCTATAGGGGCAAAGTCTAAACCCGCAAGACCATTACTAAGAATAGCATTAGTTTGCGGGTTTCGACGCTATTAGGCTCGTTTAGAGCTTTGCCTTAGTCTTCGCCGGTGCCGTTCCGGTGGCCTCTTGGAAAGCGAGACGCGGGGAACGTTGGTGGCGAATCGTCGTGGTGTCACGGCCAAAGAGCTGGTTGAGTGCCCAGGTCGTCATAACGCGCACAGTACGCTCGGTCGTGGGGATTGCAGAACCGTGGTAGCCGCGGTGCATGATCCACGCGAGCGGACCTGCAAAGGTCTTGCCTTTGAAGTTTGCAACGCCCTTCCACAGACCTAGTCCGGCAACCACACCGATGGTCTCGTGGTAGTAGTCGGTCAGAGGCTCGCCGCGGCGTGATGCCAGAATATTCTTGGCGAGAACCAAAGCCTGACGAGATGCGTGCTGTGCGTTTGGTACGCAGAAGCCGCCAACGCCGCCTCCGGAAAGATCGGGAACGGCAGCGTTATCGCCAGCCGCCCAAGCGCCTTCAACCACACCATTATCGCCAGCCACACGCAAATCTGCGTTCACGCGAACGCGACCGCGTTCGTCGATCGGGAAGTCAGTGTTCTTGAGCATCGGCGATGCAGCAACACCAGCAGTCCAAATGAGCGTATCGGTATCCATCTCACCAGCGGGCGACTTATCTGTCATGTTGATGAGCTGCAGGTGACCGTCGGTAGCGTCCGAGAGGGAGGTATTGAGCAGAACCTCAATGCCGCGAGCGCGAAGCTCAGCCACAACCTTCTCGGCACGGTCTTCTGGAACCTCTGGCATGATGCGCGGTGCAGCTTCGATCATCACAAAGCGCAGGTCGGATACGCTCAAACGGTCGTTACGATTAACAGCTTCGCGAGCCATATCTTCCAGTTCGGAGATGGTCTCAACACCGGCGAAACCGCCGCCTACGACGACGACGGTCAGGGCGCGGCGGCGAGCATCGGGGTCATCCAGTACGGATGCAACCTCAATACGTTCCAGCACCCAGTTACGCACGGAGACGGCTTCTTCGACAGTCTTCATGCCGATAGCAACTTCGGCAAGACCGGGGATTGGGAACGCACGGGTCACGGCACCAGCGCCGAGAATGATCTCATCATATTTCAGATCGAAGGGTTCGCCATTGTCGATGGGTTCAACCGTAGCGGTACGCTCTGCATGGTTAACGGAGACGACATGCCCGGGAATCAACTCGGTATCGCGCAGGTGCTGGCGGAGCGGAACGGTAGCGTTACGGCCTTCCATCGAACCCGCAGCGACTTCGGGCAGGAACGGCTGGTAAGTCATATAGGGGTTGGGCTCTACGATGGTTACCACGCCACCGGTCTGTTTGATAGCCTTCTGGATTTTCTTGGCGACGGTAAAGCCTACGTAGCCACCACCGACAATAAGAATACGGGGACGATCCTGTGCCTTATGAAACGACATATATTGCTACTTCCTAGATTTTGTTTACCCGCTGCGCTTTAGCGCGCGAGCACTCAATGATACGTTCACATGCGCTTCCCAGGGTGCAGGATACATGGACATGTGAACGAACAGAAACTCTTAAGCTTTCTCCGTAAGCCCCGATGTTCGGTGCCGCAAACGCGAAAACACTATTTTTCCTGCATGTTATATACCACTATTTTACGCGTTTATCCCGAGGAAAACACATTTATGTAGGCATACGAAGTAAGGAAAACCGCCCTTGGATGATAACGTTTCGCGTTTATGCGCCGAGGTTTTGCCCCGCCAGTAGGGTTGCGTTCCGCATCATGTAGCGCGTCCTTAGGGTGTTTTAAACCTTTGCTCTACCCACAGACCAGGTGTTAGGAGTCACGAAGTTTTCTTCCACATTTTTATCGGAAATGTTTATTAACTGCGTGCTTTTCACTATCACTAGGAGGAGCTAGGATTCCGTGGCTCAGGTTCGTGAGCCGATGAAGGCTCTGGAATACCAGATTCCGGCGCGGCGGGTATTGAGGAACGCCCCGAAGCGGCACCCTGCGGACGTAGGCGCGACGAGTTAGCCGTCTTCTTGCGCGGCGTGCGAGTATTATGTTTCTTCTGGGCGGAAGCGACCTTTCGCGGTGCTGAAGCCGGGCGACTGTCCTGCCCCGTAGGATTCTGTACGGATGCTGAACTCGCTGTCTCGTCAGGAACATCTGGAACACCTGTTTCCGGAACTTGGCGCTTAATCCCGGAAATATGAGGCAGACGAGGTTTCCGATGCGGAGGTAACGGACCCCTACTTAAACGGTGGGCTCGATGCTGTGCCGTACCGTTCTTCTGAGCGGGTTGGTGCGAAGCTTTCCCGATCGTATCTGCCGATACCTGTGACGCTTCAGGATCGGAGGATTCCTGCCCTACGGTCGATTCCTTAACCGGCTCGGCGGCGGGACTCTGCGGGGTGCGAGATACGCCCTCACTCTGAGCTACAGTCTGAGCCAAAGCAGGTTTTTCTGATTCCTGAGGTTCAGGTGCGACGGGCTTTTGCTCGGGCGCAGGAACATTCCCCTGGTCCGCCGGTTGAGTCGCTTTCGCGGGTGCGGCAGGAGTCTGCGCTACCGTATTGTGCTGGTCGGTCTGCTGAGACTCTGCCGGTTTCTGCGTCTGAGGTAATGGTTGTCCTGTAGCCACCGTTGACTGTTCAGCCACGCTTGATGCTGATGCCGCAGGTTGTACTGCGCCGACGTTCTGTGCCGAGTCAACATTGTGCTCCGTTGTGCCAACGTTCTGCACGGTGGCAGGAGGCTGCGTGGGCACGGCGCTCTGCTCGATACCCGCTGCGGCTGCGCTCTTTTGACCCGTAGGTGCATCCTGTTGTTTATCTAGGCTCTGATCCGCCGCGGGGTGGGGATCGAGGGTGGAGGGCGCCGACGGCATCGCGACTGCGGCGTCTGGTGCTGGGGAGGGAATAGAGACAGGTGCAACCTGTGTTTGTGCCTGCGCAGCAGTCTCAGGTTCGGGGCTCTGGGGCGCGCTGGCAGCGGGCGACTGAATGGCAGGAGCGACCGGAGCAGGAGCATCCGGAACAGCAACCGAAGCTGCGGAGGGCTTGGAATGTGAAGCTTGCTTTGGCTCACCGTGCCCGTGCAGATGAGGATGCGGCACTACATCGCGCACATTAACGTGCAAGCGATGCAGACGACGAACGCTGCGTACCGTGAGCAGCCCCAAAATGACAAAGAGAGCCCCCACGATGATAAACGGCAAAAATCCGCGGTCCTCAACCGGGCGGCTGGGCTCTGGGATCTTCGCCTTAACGATAGTCTCGCCTTCTTCATGCACCGGAGTGGCCGAAGCATCGGCAGGGGTTGGCGCAGGTACCTCTTGACGGCGATGCACTGCGATCCATGCCTTCAGCGACCCTAGCGGATTCTCCGTAGCATCCTGCGGGGTTGAAGGGTCCAGAGCCATCAGCGGATTTATGATGCCAAACCCGTACACCGGGTCACGCCCGGCAGCACCGGTGTCGTCGGCACTTTCAGTAATACGCTGAATAATCTGAGCCGCGCTCAGATTGGGGTACTTAGACTTAATCAACGCAGCAAGGCCAGAAACCAGCGGAGCGGACGCCGAAGACCCCGACCATATCATGTACTTATTCCCCGGTGCGGCAGCAATCATATCGTTGCTCGGCGCCGTCACACCAATAGAAATACCCTGAGTCGAAGAGCCCTTGGAAGCCTCACGCTGACGATCCACACCGCCAACCGTCAGTACCCCCGGAATAGTCGCCGGGGCGCCCACCTGGGTAATACCGCTGCCACGGTTACCGGCGGATGCTACGACGACCACGCCCTTCTCTTCGGCGTAGGCAAAAGCATCGTCCCAGCTCTTGGGCCAGGTCGTCTTATTCGAGCCAATAGAAAGATTGATTACCTGCGCGCCATGATCTACCGCATAACGCACGGCGGCGGGAATCTGCTCATCAATACTTTTCTCAGCATTCGAGACCATGTTAAGGGAGATAGGCAGAATCTTGGCGTCCGGCGCCACGCCGATAACGCCCGCAGGTTTACCAGGCTGACCAGCAATCTTAGGAATACCGGAAACATTATGACCGTGACCGGCAATCAGGGATGCAACTTCGGTGCCGTGCATGGGTTCTACACCCAGCCCCTGCCAACCGTTAGGAGAGCCCTCGCCAGAAGCGTCATAACCCTCCAGCACGTTATCTACAAGATCTGGGTGGGTACCGTCGACGCCGGTGTCAATGACGGCAACCGTCACGCCCGATCCCGTCGATTGTTTCCACGCATCCACAATCCTGTAGTCGGTAAGCCAATATTCGTGCTGACGAACGTCGTCCTTACCTAGAACGGCGGCTTCAGCGGGAGTGAGCGTTATAGGGGTTGGTGAGGCCGTCGGAGCGGCAGATGCAGGAGCTCCGGACAGGGCTAAACCGGTCGCGAGCGCCCCGCATCCGAGAAGCGCTACGACCCGACGTATGCTTGTGCGCGTCATCGTGACGATGTGGTTGGAACGCGTCATACCTGTGTACCTACCGTCGTTGGGTGTTAGTTGTACATGCTTAACGTACCTGGGATAGTGCTATGCCGTCCAGAATGTCATGTTCGCTCACCGTCACAGAATCGATGTTTCCTTCGGTGATCTCACGCAGACGAGTCATGATACGGGCGTAAATGGTAGCCCCGGCGCCAATAACATCAACCCGACCGGGGTGCATATACCCCAGCGCGGCGCGCTCCTCGCGGGTCATAGAGCGCAGCATCTCTGCCGTTTTCTGCACCGTATCTACAGAGATGGAAGAACCGTTAATAACCTCGGAATCATAGGTCTTTAGCCCCAATGCCGCGGCGGCGATCGTGGTTGCAGTACCGGCAACGGCAACGGCCCGGGTAGCCTTTTCGAGAGGAACGCTCTGCAATACGCTGTCGATTGCCGCATCGGTGTCAGCTTCAACATGTTGAATCTGATCCGGGGTTGCAGGGGCAGATGCCATATGCCGTTCGGTCAGGCGCACACACCCGATATTTACGCTTCTTGCCGCCTGCACGCCGTCTTCGGTCCCAAGCACGAATTCGGTAGACCCGCCGCCCAGGTCAAAGACTACGGTCTTAGACTCATCGGCACCAACCGCCAGTACAGCGCCTGCAAACGACAGTTCCGCCTCTTCGTCGCCGGTAATCACCTCGGGCTCAATGCCCAGAATGTCACGAATACCATCCATAAAAACCTGACGGTTTCCGGCATCGCGGGTGGCACTCGTTGCCACGAAACGAAGCTTCTTGACCTTGTGTTTACGCAAAAGTTTTGCGTATTCCCGCGTTGCCTCAAAAGTGCGGTCCAAGGCCTCTTGAGCAAGCCATCCAGTGGCATCAACCCCCTGCCCTAGGCGGACGATACGCATCTGCCGCACCACGTCGTTGAGACGGGTTACCGTGCGACCGTTAACGGTTTCGGTGCTGGCGTCAGCGATCAGAAGACGGATAGAGTTGGTACCGCAGTCAATTGCGCCAACACGCATAATGGGCTCCAATCCACGCAAGGCGTGAGGTTCTAAAGTTATCTAGCCTGCCGCAGATTAATGCGTCGAGCTACTTACATATTAGGTGCCCGTACCGGTTACAGTGAACGGCACGGGCAAAGTTCTTAAAAATGGCTGAAATTAGGCATCCCGCCATGATGGTTCACATGCGCAAACCTGCGGGGTCCACCAATCGGTGATCTCATCCAGACCCCAGTCCCCCATAGGGTTAATGCCGCGGCCCACCGCCAGGGTGTGACCAATCACGGCATGCAGGCATTTGACGCGCGTGGGCATCCCGCCCGCCGAAATATTCTCAATTTCGGGCACCTCATCGGTTCCGCTGATCAGACGTATGCGCTCACGCTCGGCTAGGTAGTTTTCGTGTGCTAGGGTGTATCGGTTCGCAAGTTCGGTATCGGCCGCGAGCGCATCGGTCATCTCGTACATGAGGCCCCCCGCTTCCAGGCGGGATGCGGCCGCAGTAATCGCCGGATGCGCCAGGTAAAACACGGTTGGGAACGGGTTCCCGTTTGATAGCCTCGGTGCTGTAGCGGCAACGAGCGGGTTACCGCATACACAGCGTGCGGGAATCTCAATAACATCCCGCACAGTACGGCCCAACTGTGCTGAGAGCACTCGGATATCTTGGTCGGTGGGCGTCAAGGTTTCTACGGTAACGCCGAAACCCTGCGGGGCGCGGTTTTTGAGGTCTTCTACAGTGCTCATAGATCTTTCTTGAAGAATCGGTACGTCAGGTTTTATCGTACAGCACGGTTCACGTGTACAGCCGTACCGGCGTTACTTATCAGCAGGTTTAGGCGAAGGAGCCTTACCATCGTTCAGGGACCCCCAAAGTTTGTTCGTCCACGAATCTTCGGGAGCATTTTTCCCGGAGGCAGAGGTGCTGTCAGCCCGGCCGTCATCCGAATCTATACCGGTGACTGTATACGGGGTATCGCCCGGCGCCACATAGAATAGACGGCTGCGGGCCTGCTGGCGCACATAGTCGTCGTCTTGCCACCAGGTTTTCTCGGCTTGAAGCTGCACGTTTTCCTGTTTGAGCTCAGCAATGCGGGCGCGGGTAGTGTTAATTTCTCGCTGCTGATCAACATAGTTAGTCAGCGGGTATGCGGTACCCAGCAGGAGCACTGCGATCATAATAAGAATGCCCAAAAATTTTCCGCTAAAGCGATGTGCCGCGACGGGAGTCTCATAATTCTCATCGTCATCGTGTTCGCGGTGGATGCGGCGTTCACGTGCATCGCGTTCCCTATCGGTACGATGTGCCCGGGTACGGGCGCCGAAGAAGCTGTTAGCGGCGCGCATCCAGGCGGGACGCTGCAAATACGAGCGGTCTTCAACGGTTCGATGGGTTGCGGTGCTGTGGGGTTCCTTTGCCGCAGGTGCAGAAGATTTGACGTTCGCGGACGTAGCCTGCCGCTCGTGTGCCTCACGATGCGCTGGCTGCGGGGGCGGCAGGGTGGCCTTCGAGCGCCGCGCAGTTGGCTTCTGCTGAGCCCGCTTATCTGCGGTGTTGGTCGTGCGGGATGAACCGGGTTTATGCGCCTTCTGCTTGCGGGCACGGGATTTACGGGCAGATGCTGGAGCATCAGAAAGACTTTCGCGCGCGGCGGCGGACTGGCTGCCACGTGATGTGCGACCTCGACGCGGTTCCTGCCCCGCCGGGCTTTTGCGTCGTTCACGTCCGTCGCGCTGAGCCATCATGTAGTGCTTTCCTTCCCTGCCCCTAAGTCTTTGATTACCATTCTAAGCTACCGTGAACGTTCAGACGGAGTTATCCCCCGAAAAAGTGATATACCCGAATTATTGCTGGCACATTCCCCTAACCCCTAGGGTAAACTGAGCTGTTAGATTTGGAGGGATACATGTTCAAGAGCCATAAAGCGCGCCGTCGTCGTAGGCACCCTTATAGAGAGAGTCTACGGAGAAAAACAGGAGATAAAAAATCTGGTGCTCTCGCAGGTCATGGACCAGTCGAGAGCACCAGATTACAATGTATACGGTTCTAGCCGTCCGTATATTATCGCGTTACGCCTTCTTGAAGCGGGGGAATGCTGACTTGCCAGCGTAAACAGCGGCATCGCCCAGTTCTTCCTCAATGCGCAGCAGCTGGTTATACTTTGCCACGCGCTCGGAACGTGCGGGCGCGCCGGTCTTGATCTGACCCGCGTTAGTCGCCACAGCAAGGTCGGCAATGGTGACGTCCTCGGTCTCACCGGAACGGTGCGAAACCATGCAGCGGTATTCGTTGCGCTGTGCCAGTTCCATAGCATCCAGGGTCTCGGTGAGCGAACCGATCTGGTTGACCTTCACCAGCAGAGCGTTTGCCGCACCCTCGTTGATGCCCTTCTCAAGGCGCTCGGGGTTGGTCACGAATAGGTCGTCACCGACGATCTGAACCTTGTCACCAATCTGCTCGGTCAGGGTCTTGTAGCCTGCCCAGTCGTTCTCGTCTAGCGGATCCTCAATGGAAACCAGCGGGTACTTCGCCACAAGATCAGCATAGTATGCGCTCATCTCTTCGGCGGACTTCTTCTGACCCTCGAAGTCATAGGCACCGTCATTGTAGAACTCGGAGGACGCAACATCCAGTGCGAGAGCAACTTGCTCGCCGGGCTTGTAACCAGCCTTCTCGATTGCCTCGATAATGAGGTCAAGAGCCGCAGCGTTGGATTCAAGGTTCGGTGCGAAGCCGCCCTCATCGCCCAAACCGGTGGAGAGGCCACGGTCGTGCAGCACGGACTTGAGCGAGTGGTAGACCTCAACACCGGCGCGCAGAGCATCCGAGTAGTTCTCAAAACCGATGGGAGCAATCATGAACTCCTGAATATCAACGTTGGAGTCTGCGTGAGAGCCACCGTTGAGGATGTTCATCATGGGAACGGGAAGCACGTGGGCGTTGGGGCCACCCAGATACTTGTAGAGGGGAAGGTCTGCGGACTCTGCGGCTGCCTTAGCGACGGCCAGAGAAACACCCAGAATTGCGTTAGCGCCGAGTTTGCCCTTGTTGTTGGTGCCGTCCAGAGCAATCATGGTTGCATCAACAGTACGCTGATCAGCGGCGTCGATACCGATAATTTCTTCCGAAATCTCTTCAATAACAGATTTGACGGCACCCAGAACGCCCTTGCCTAGGTATACGGACTTGTCGCCATCGCGACGCTCGACTGCCTCCCACTCGCCGGTGGATGCGCCCGAAGGCACAGCGGCACGTGCGAAAGCACCATCTTCGAGCAGAACCTCAACCTCAACGGTCGGGTTGCCGCGGGAATCCAAAATCTGACGGGCGTGAACTGCGGTAATAACAGCCATGAAATTGCTCCTTAGAGAGTACAGGATATGACGGCTCGCTCCTGTGATGTTGGGCGAGTCCCGTTGCCCTAAATTTTACCAAAACTCCCACACAAACACACTAGTTACCACGGGATTTTTTGCGATTCCTGAGGGTATCCAACACCTTTAGTCCCTTGTAAACTCGCTTCTCAAAAGTCATTCCCCCTGTGGCCGCAGCATGTCCTCGCACCGCAGGCACCAATTCGAACCCCAACCGATAACGACAAAGTTCTTTATCACACTCTACTAAAACGATTGAACATCTTTAGAGCCGGTTTCTATATCGCGCAACACAGGTGTGTAGTGCTTTATGCCCCACCCACGAATGTAACCAGTGGAGCTCTATTTCAGAGCATAAAACAGACACCTTTAGATGCGAAAGACTATCGCATCTAAAGGTGTCTGATAAATACTCTTCAGCCTACGCGGCCACGAGGCTATTGGTTGTACTCAATAAACTTGCGGGTGTAAGTACGCAGGGCACGTTCCGCATCCAGCCCATTCTGACGCGCGCGGCACACAAGCGAAAAAAGTAGCTCACCGAATTCTTCCTCACTATAAGTAAAAGGAAGATCATCGTCCAAGGAGGTAGGCTCCGGCGGAAGCACAATGTCGGCCTTGCGGGCCTTAGCAATCGTCTTCTCCGCTAGGGCCAGTGCAGGAAGATGAGGGGGAATGCCGTCAAGCGGACCTCGATCGGATTTCTCCGTCTTCTTAAGCTCATCCCAGAAAACCTGTTGTTCGGCGGCGGTCATCCGAGACTCGTCCGAAGAATCGCTGAAAACATTCGGGTGCCGATCGTGAAGTTTTGCGTCCAGACCCTCGATCACCTGCTCGATCGTAAAGCCGCCCGGTTCTGCCGCCGCAATATCGGCATGGAAGAGAACCTGAAGCAGAACATCGCCCAACTCTTCGCGTAGAAGCTGCAGGTTTGTACCCTCGGGTGCCTCGACAGCCTCCACGACCTCATAGGATTCCTCAATGAGGTATCGAATGAGGGACTGATGAGTCTGTTCGGCATCCCAGGGGCACCCGTCGGGGGCACGCAGGGCTGCCATCGTCTGCACCAGACGCTCAAAGGCTTTCCCCGCGTGTGCGGCAACCTCAGCTACCGTTTTCTCAGAAACTCTATCTTCATTCACGGGCAGGCTTCTCCTACATGCTCCAGTGAGTCAGAGCATTCGCCATATGCGCCGGAATCTTAGCCCCCAGACGCGGGAACATGCGCAGTTCCTCTACGTAGCGATCAGCCTCAAGCTGGCGGGGGTACCGTACGAAAGCTTGCTCATTCGAGTAATCGAATGCAGACTGCACGGGCACGCCCGGGGTGAAGGTCAGGCTCATGGCGAGTGGCGACCCTTCACCTTCGCTGTAGGAATCGGCCTTGAGCGTGGGAATACCCAAATCTTCTTCCGAAACTAACTCGAAGGTTCGTACCTGCTCCCAGAATCCGTTGCGGCGCACGTGGGTGAGCACATCGTAGTAAGAGCCCACCGAACGCACCCGGATCAACACGGTCGTTGCATCCTTAGCGCTACCATTCTCGCCGAAAAGAGCTTCGGTCACCGGTGCCAGATGCTCAATCACCTTAGCATCGGTAAGTACTAGGTTACCCTCGGCAAGCGCATCGCCAGCGAGCACGGAGGAATGTGCCTGATGCGCGGGGGTATCCGGCTCGGCCTCTGCGGGAGGCAAGTCTGCGGATTCGTGCTGCGCGGTCTTACCGTCTGCATTTGAGGTTTCAGACTGAGCAGCAACAGCGGTTGCAGACTGCCCGGCGAGAGCATCCTGCTTATTCGACGCCGATTCCTGATGCTTTGTGACGGTCGAGCCTGTCAGCGAGTCCTTCTCGACTTCGGGGACGAGAGCGAGGTCATCCACATGCTTGGGCAGTGCAGAGGAACTGTGGGTACTGGTGGTGTCAGCCTGGGATTCCTCCACCACAGCCTGAGTTACATTCGCACTCTGATTCTCTGAGGTGTAACCCGCAGTAGTCTTGGCATCGCTCTCAGCCTTGACGGTGCTTTCGGAATCAGCCGCCTTCTGTGAGTCCTCGCTCGTCTTATCAGCAGCGGACTTCGAGTCCGTACCCGAGGTCTTCACCGCAGCAGAAGTATCCGCAGCGTCTTCCTTCGCATTCGATGCAGTCTTCTTCGCTTCGGAGGATGCCACGATAGTCGCCAAAGCCGCCTGCATGCTGTTGAGTTCTTCTTCGTCTTCAGAAGATTTCTCAACCTTGGTTTTCTCTACCTCAGCTTCGGGGGTGGAGAGATCGGAAGAGTCCTTGGCTACGGATACGCCAGACACCGACGATTTCTCGGATTTATCGGAGACAGCACCGGCTTTAGCACTGTCAGTCTCGGTCTTGCTCTGCTCAGCAGCTTGAGCATTGTGACGACCGGTGACATTCTGCGGATCCGCATCGTAATCGTATTCGTAGCGCGAATCCTCGCGGTCGCTCTTCGACGATGCCGCGATCCCGGCGGCTGTCACGCCTGCGGCGCCAAGGGTACCTGCAGAGAGCGCGCTTGAACTGCTCTTGGTCGATTCTGCTGTAGCAGAATCAGACTTTGCAGTATCTGCTTTAGCCTTCGCAGAAACTTCCTGCGCCTTGTCCTGAGCCTCGGAGGACTTCTTCTCGGAATCTACGGTATGTTCGGATTTCTCAGGCTTCTGTGAATCTTGAGTATTGGCTTTGTCGGCATCAGCAGACTTGACGTTCTGGGTGTGGTCATCAAGATCTTTCGCCTTCTGAGACTCAGCAGTCTTAGCCTGTTCATCGCTCTTATCCTGAGCGAGCTTTGCCTCAGATTCCTTCTGTGAAGAGGTATCATCGGCGGAATCAGCCAGCACTGAGGTCTTTGCGGTCGACGTTTTCTGAGCTGCAGCTTCGGTGGATGCGGTGCTCTGGTCAGCGGAGGACTTTGCCGATTCGGCGCTTTTCGCTGATGAGTCTTTCTGTGAAGCCGAGTCTTTCTCGCTCGTTTCGAGAATGTAATCCGTGGTGTAGCTCGATGCATCGGCGGTGTTCGTGTACGAAGCCTGTACCGCTACTAGCCCGTTCTCGCTGGGGTTTGCTACCACGAGGGCACGGTTCCACACCCTGCCCGCGTCCTGTGCTCGCACGTAGAGCGAGGCAATCGACGAGAACCACGCATCGGTCGGAACCACAACACCCTGTTCGACTTCGCTGCCGCGATGGAAAATTCGGTAGTGCATATCGTCGCCCAGCTGACGCAGTTCGTAGGACACCTTCCCGGAGCCGTATCCGCGCATCGCAGTTACGAGGTCGTGCAGCGGATTCTCGGGGGTGAGAACCTCCGCTTTTTCGTTCCCTTCAACGGATGCTGCTGCATGTGATGATGCGGCTGCGGCGCCGTTCTGAGAAGCTTTTTCATCGCGCGCAGTTTTTTCAACGTCCTGTTTCTTGGAGTCTTTATCTGTGGAAGAGTGGGCTGAGACCTCATCTGCCACGGTCTTCTCGTGCTGTACAGCCATCTTCTCGGCAGAGGTCTTCTCAGCCGAAGTTTCGACGCTGCGATTCTTCTCGGGAGCCAAGGTTTCAGGATCGTTACGGTCATCAAGATGTTTGGCGGAGCCCGTTGCCCCCGAGCCGACAAACTCGATCTTGTCGGACTTCTTCGAGGCTGACGGGGTGCCCGAAGACTCCAACCCGCTCGGCGCCTGAGCCTCAGGGCTAGGTGACTTTTTCTCGTGTGCAGAGGCTTTTACATCCGAAACAGATTCGGATTCTTGGGGTGTGGACTCAAGCGTAGACTTCGAGTCGGCGTTCGCTGTCTTCTTATCGTTTGAGTTCTTAGACTCAACACCGGGCGCGGGAACAAAAGCAGGCTTCTCTTCGGCATCGGTAGGCACGACTCCTGCGGCAAGTTTCTCCCGCTCACGATCCTCAACGTTCGGGGTCTTGATGTCCGCAGAGTCTTTCTCTGCAGAAGAAGACGGGGCGGCAGCCGCATCGGCGTGTGAGGATACTGAGGAGGTATTCCCCTCGTGCTCGGTGCCGTATTTCGTCTCGTTAAATTCTTTAAGTGCGTCCTGCACGTTTTGTTTCTGGGAGCCTGCTTCGCTCTGTACCGATGCGGTACCCGAAACAGATGCCGCATCTGCTGAGGGAACCGCAGTGGCGGAAGAGTTAGTCTCAAATGCATCCGCAGGCATACTCGTTGCGCGGTATTCAGAAATCTGGGGTGCACGTTTCGGGGCGGAAGTATCGGATGTCTGGGCTGCTTCTTGTGTGAAAGAACCCGTCTGAGCGGCATCTGCGTTCGCAGCCTGTGAGGAAGCACCCACGGTTTTCTTGCCTTCTGCTAACCCGGAAGTCCTAGCTTCGCCTGCTGTGGATGCCGAAGGCTCAGCAGAAGAGCCGCTGTGCTGTGTAGACTGTTTCAAAGCATCGACGTTAAGGTCAGAAGTATCTTTGCTCTTCTGCTCTTCCTGTTGCATGCGAGTGCTCTCAGCCTGCACAAACCGGCGCAGGGAATTCTCCCAACGCTGCTGCTCATTCACACGTTCCGCGAGGGTACTATCCGATGCCTCTGCATCGGAGTTAGGGAGGGCGGATTTTACGTCGTCAGCCTGTGCTTCTGCCTCAGCCTGGGCGGCTTTCGCCTGCTCTTCCCACTTCTTCTTACCGATTCCAAAGAATCCCACAGAGTTCTCCCACTCGTCAGCTGTTCGGCGCCCCGCAATGACGCGGCGCGGTTCGGTCATCCCCTATAGTTTATCCTGCAAATGTTATTCATGAGTGGGTATGACGCAGGTTTTGACGTTCATGCGCGGCTTAACACCGTTTTTTCTAGGGTAGACATCACTATTTTGGTTTTTCAGACGCAACCCCACTCCCCCGGCAGATGCCCGCTATTTCGGCGATGCACCCGCACTTGACGTATTCCTCCTGTGACGAAACCCGTTCTTTCATAAAGTTTTCGTAAAGATTTGGCGGAGACCCCCATAAATATTTCTCGGTGCTGCGTGCTTCGGCGCCAGTGCCCGGAATATCCTCTATTACAGGTTGTCCGTAATATTAACGCGCCTCATCCCGCACCGGGTTCGCGGCCTTCGCAGCCTTCGCGAGCTCAAAACGCACGGCACGCAACGCGGTCGCCGCCATCACGCGCACACCCACGCCAATCGCCTGCTCATTAGGAGCGTAGTCCCCCTGATGTAAGTCGTAGACAGGATCTTCCGGGGCGCGAGTTCCTAGGCGGAACATCGAGCCTGGAACCTCCTGCAGAATCCACGCGAAGTCTTCTCCACCCATTGATTGCTCAACCAACACGATGGACTCTTCGCCTAATTCGGCGCGCGCCGCGTTTTCCAGCATGGTGGTTTCCGCGTCGGTATTGACAACCGGGGGCACGCCGCGGATATGTTCGACCCTTGCCTGTACACCGAAGGGAACCGCGACTTGCTCGATTACCTCGTCCAGCAGGTTGCCCGCCTGACGCCACACCTCAACATCCAGACATCTCATGGTGCCCGCCAAATAGCCTTCAGCGGGAATAGCGTTCGGGGCAACCCCGGCGCTCACCTGCCCCCACGCGACCAGCACGCCGGAACGCACATCGGTACGGCGTGTGAGCACGGAAGGAACCTGCACGGCAATCTGACTCATCGCGTAGATAAGGTCCTCAGTCAGATGCGGTCGAGAGGTATGACCACCGTGACCACTCAGGTGAATCTTAATCGTGTCTGAAGCACTCGTAATCGCCCCGATGCGCGTGCCAATTTTCCCCAGTTCAACCTTCGGATCGCAATGCAGAGCAAAAGCACGTGGGATATTGCGTAAAAGACCTTGCTCAATCATCTGCACAGCCCCACCCGGCAACTGTTCCTCGGCGGGCTGGAACAGGATACGCACGCTACGCCCCAGCGGAGTCTTTTCGTTCAGCTCGTGAAGCGCTAAAGCAACCCCAAGCATGACGGTCTGGTGAATATCGTGCCCGCAGGCGTGCATCACCCCGGGTATGGTCGATGAATAAGGCAGATCCGTCTGTTCGACGATGGGAAGCGCATCAATATCGGCGCGAAGAGCTAAAGCAAACGGTCCGTTTCCGATATCGACGTAGCAACCGGTGCCTTCGCAGGCAATAGGGTTCAGCCCTGCCTCACGCAGCGTTGTCATAATGCGTTCAGTCGTTTTCACCTCGCGGAATGAGAGCTCCGGGGTACGGTGCACCTCGCGGCGAAATTCCACAAGGGTAGGCATCATGCGAGCCACCCAGTCGTCGAAGACAGGGGTCGAAAGATCGTAACGTGAGTTTGCAAAAACCATAGTTCGAGAATAGCGCGAATCCGCAGTCAGTACACACCTTCTGGCTGCCTTCTTACGTTCGTTGAAGTTTTTGTACGAGACGTGACGAATTATCGGCATTGTGTGGCGGGTTTATGACATTGTGACTGATTGTGACGAGGCTGAAACCGCCGCCTGCAGACGCGGAAATTAACTAGCGGGTACCAGTTCGCACTAATATCGCAAACAAAAATGCGGTGTGGGCGTCACCAATCTTGCGCCCACACCGCATATTTTGTGTCTCTACGAGTTCTCCAGTCGCCAGGCTTAGAGGGCTCGCGCCAAAATAGCCTGCTTGACCTCGGCAATAGCCTTAGTGATCTGAATGCCACGCGGGCAAGCCTCGGTGCAGTTGAAGGTTGTGCGGCAGCGCCACACACCTTCTTTATCGTTGAGGATTTCCAAACGCAGATCCCCAGCGTCATCGCGCGAATCGAAGATAAAACGATGCGCATTCACGATGGCAGAAGGACCGAAGTACTGACCGTCCGTCCAGAAAACGGGGCAAGAGGAGGTACAAGCCGCGCACAGAATACACTTTGTGGTGTCGTCGAATCGGGCGCGTTCTTCCGCAGACTGCAGACGCTCACGTTCCGGTTCATTCGAGTCATTGATGAAGAAGGGCATGATCTCGCGGTACGCCTGGAAGAAAGGCTCCATATCGACGATCAGGTCCTTTTCGCAGGGAAGACCCTTAATCGGCTCAACGATAATGGGCTTGGTAATGTCCAAATCCTTGAGCAGGGTCTTGCACGCTAGGCGGTTACGTCCGTTGATGCGCATCGCATCCGACCCGCAGATACCGTGTGCGCAGGAACGACGGAATGAGACCGAGCCGTCGAGCTCCCACTTGATCTTATGCAATGCATCCAGCACGCGGTCGGTGCGGTACATGGTCAGGTTGAAGTCATCCCAGTATGCTTTATCCGATACTTCGGGGTTGTAACGGCGCACGCGAATCGTCACGTCATAGGTGGGGATGTTCCCGGAGTCTGAACCGGACATACCTTCAAAGAGCTTGACCGATTCCGGTTCGGGAGTTTCGTGTTCAGCCATTTTAGTACTTACGCTCCTTGGGTTCGTAGCGAGTGTAGACAACGGGCTTGGTATCAAAACGCAGACCCTGCACACCCTCAAACTCAGACTCGGGATCTAGATAAACCATCGAGTGCTTCATGAAGTTCACGTCGTCGCGCTTCGGGAAGTCCTCGCGGTAGTGACCGCCTCGGGATTCTTGGCGGTGCAGCGCGCCCACCGACATCACCTTGGCAAGCTGTAGCAGGAAGCCGAGTTCAACAGCCTCCAACAGGTCAAGATTGAAGCGCTTGCCTTTATCCTGAATCGATATATTTGCGTAGCGCTTTTCGAGCTCGTCAATGGCGGCAAGAGCCTTGCGAATGGTTTCTTCGGTACGGAACACCTGCATATCGGCTTCCATCACACGCTGCAGCTCGGTGCGGATAGCGCCAACCTTTTCGGTGCCCTGCCCGTCACGAATACTGCTGAGCATCGTGAGAGTGCGATCGGCAGCGTCATCCGGAACAGGCACGAAATCTGCGGATGCGGCGTATTCTGCGGCGCGGCGGCCAGCACGCTTACCAAACACGTTAATGTCCAGGAGCGAGTTGGTTCCCAAACGGTTTGCACCGTGTACCGACACGCAGGCTACCTCACCGGCTGCGTATAGTCCTGGAATAGTCTCTTCGCTGTTGCGGTACACCTCGGTATCGTTGTTCGTGGGAATACCGCCCATCGCATAGTGCGCGGTGGGGAACACCGGAATAGGCTGGTGGTGCGGTTCAACTGCCAGGTAGGTACGCGCGAATTCGGTAATATCCGGCAGTTTCTCGTCGATATGTGCGGGTTCGAGGTGAGTGAGGTCTAGGAGCACATAGTCTTTATGCGGTCCGCAGCCGCGACCTTCACGCACCTCGTTCGCCATTGCACGAGCCACGATATCGCGGGGGGCTAGATCCTTAATGGTCGGTGCGTAACGTTCCATGAAACGCTCACCCTCGGAGTTACGCAGAATACCGCCCTCACCGCGGGCACCCTCGGTCACGAGAATACCCAGGCCCGCAAGGCCGGTCGGGTGGAACTGCACGAATTCCATATCCTCTAGGGGAAGACCTGCACGCAAGGCGATTGCCATGCCATCACCCGTAAGGGTGTGCGCGTTTGAGGTAGTTTTGAAAATCTTGCCGCATCCGCCGGATGCGAAAATCACGGATTTCGATTGGAAAACGTGTACTTCGCCGGTTGCCAGGTCATAGGAGACAACACCTGCAGGTCGGGGGTTGCCGTTTTCATCTTCTGACATAATGAGGTCGAGCACGTAGAACTCGTTGTAGAACTCGACATTGTGACGCACGCAGTTCTGGTAGAGGGTCTGCAGAATCATGTGACCCGTGCGGTCGGCAGCGTAGCATGCGCGACGCACGGCGGCTTTACCGTGATCGCGGGTATGCCCGCCAAAACGACGCTGATCGATGCGCCCCTCGGGGGTACGGTTGAAGGGAAGACCCATTTTTTCAAGGTCGAGCACGGCGTCAATAGCTTCTTTCGCCATAATCTCTGCCGCATCCTGATCGACAAGGTAGTCGCCGCCCTTGACGGTGTCAAAGGTATGCCACTCCCAGTTGTCTTCCTCAACGTTAGCTAAAGCGGCGCACATACCGCCCTGTGCCGCACCGGTGTGCGAGCGGGTGGGGTATAGCTTCGTCAGCACCGCGGTTCGTACGCGCTGCCCCGCCTCAATAGCGGCACGCATACCTGCGCCGCCGGCGCCAACAATCACTACATCGTACTTATGTACCTGCATGATGCTCTCTCTCGTATGTCAAAAATCTTTAGTGTTTTACCCTTAGGGGGCCGGGCAGAAACTAGGCAGCAGATTAGCCGCCGCACCCGAGGGGCAGGGATCAAAAGCGAAGATCGTGAGGGTTCCGACCAGCAGCACAAAAGCGGATGCTGCGAAGAGGATAATCTTCAGCCACACACGCACGCGATCCTTTTCGGCGTAATCGTCAATGACCACGCGGATGCCGTTGGTGCCGTGGAGCATAGCCAGCCACAGCAGCAGCAGATCCCAGATTTGCCAGAAGGGGTTTGCCCATTTACCGCCCACGAAACCGAAGTCGATCGCGTGAATGCCGTCCCCCACCATGAGGTTCACGAAGAGGTGCCCGAAAATCAGCACAACCAGCACGACGCCGGAGAGGCGCATCCCCAGCCAGGCGAACATTTCAAAGTTGTTGCGCTTGCTGGAGGAGCGGTTGTATTTCACACCATCAATCTTGTTATCGCGCAGGCGAGGAACCGAAACGCGTGATTTGAGTGGAGTAGACATAGCTTAGTGACCTCCAAGGTGTGAGAAGACGATCGGCAGGTGGCGAGCCGCGAATCCTGCAACAGTAATTGCCCACAGGAACAGAACAACCCACAGAATCTTAATGTGCGGATAGGTAGCCTTCTGGTTGATCTCGGGGGAACCGTCTTTACCTTTGCTCATCACATGCTCGACTTTGGCGTTAGTAGCTGTTCCCCAGAAGTCGATAAGAATAATGCGAATACCGTTGAAGGCGTGGTACACGATGGCTGCCACGAGCGCGGTCTCTCCCAGACCCATCACGGGGTTTTTGTAGAGGCCGAGAACGCTATTGTATGCCTCGGGAGAGATACGGACAACGGCGGTATCAAGTACGTGAACCAGTAGGAAGAAGAATATAGCGATACCTGTCACACGATGAGCGACCCAAGACCACATGCCCCATCGGCCGCGGTACAGGGTCCCCTTTGAACTATTCAGCACTGAATAACCTCCTGTCGCCGCTGAGACGACGTCGGGGCCTGTGTGTTTAACCTCGGCGGGAAGCGCGCTCAGCAACTCCTGTGATTTCATATTGTTAGTTTCAAGATACCAGGTAATTCACAGGCTTATTGACACCTCGTCTCCTTATTTCGCAGGAAACTACAAGGTTAATTACGAAATAGTTATTTTGCGATACCCCTCCGTGAGCTGAGTTCATGCGGAACTAACCTTTACCTAATGTGATGCATCTCTTGATATTTTTTATCTGAGACTTTCCTGGAAATCACTCTAAGAATTCGGCATATTACAAAAGCCCCCGGTATTCTGGAACTGATGAATACTGCATTAACCCGTTTCCGCCCGCTTATTCCAGCTGGCGGTGTTGGTTCGCGTTTGTGGCCGCTTTCGCGTGCTCAGGCGCCGAAGTTCCTTCTCGACCTCACAGATTCAGGTAAATCGCTCTTGCGTGATACTTACGACCGTCTCATTGATTTGAGCAACGGCTCCGTCATGGTCGTGACCGGCACTTCTCATGCCAACGCTGTAACCCAGCAGATTCCCGAATTACGAGCCTCCGACCTCGTCTTGGAGCCCTCCCCGAAGGATTCTGCAGCCGCTATTGGTTTAGCGTGCGCTATTATTCACGAGCGTGAACCGGATGCGATTATTGGTTCCTTCGCCGCTGATCACGTCATCAACCCCGTTGATGAATTTCAACGCGTGGTGACTGAGGCGGTTATCACGGCAGCTTCAGGAAAGATTGTCACTATCGGCATTACCCCCACCGAGCCGTCAAGCGCGTTCGGATATATCAGAGCGTGCACTCCACTGGGGCTTGCTCACGCACCGAACGCCCTTGCGGTCGAGTCTTTTGTTGAAAAACCCGATAGCGAAACCGCACAAAAATACCTGGATTCCGGGGACTACACCTGGAACGCCGGTATGTTCGTGGCACCCGTATCCCTGATGCTGCAGCATCTTGAAAAGAACGAGCCCGAGCTTTACGCCGGGGTTATGAAGATCGCCAAGGCTTGGGACACTCCCGAGCGTGAGAGCATTATGGACCAGACTTGGGGCACTCTCCCCAAGACCGCAATTGACTACGCCGTTGCTGAGCCTGCCGCTGCTGCTGGCGATGTTGCGATGGTCCCAGGCTCCTTCAGCTGGGACGACGTGGGAGATTTTGATGCCGTTGCCCGTCTTAACCAAGAGAAGCATGGTGAAGGTCTCACAATTCTCGGTGACGAAGACAATGTGATCAATCAAGGCTGCAGCGGCATTGTTGTCGCGAACAGCAACCGCAAGATCTCGGTGATTGGCCTTGAAGATATCGTGGTGGTTGATACCCCCGATGCGCTTCTCGTCGCACCGCGTGAGCGGGCTCAGGCTGTGAAAGACACAGTTGCCGAGCTCAAAGATCGCGGCCTGGCTGATCTTCTCTAAAAGCGGCCATCGTTTAAATAACCACGCCGTATGGCGTTTATAACATTCTCAACACTCACTCATCGGGTGGATCGGCATGATATTCATGCTGATCCACCCATTATTTATATCCCGGCTCTTACTTATTCAATAATGATTCTCATGTGTGATAGTCTCTGTGTATGTCCAACACACGAAAATCATTTTTGATGTCACTAAGTTCACTCGGTCTCGTATCCTCCCTGCTCCTTGCAGGATGCGCGGGCGGCACATCCTCTGCAGGCTCCTCAGAGCCTTCTGCAGGAGCATCCTCAGGGGATTCAAACGCAAGCGCCTCGCAGTCTCCCATCGTTGAAGGCAAAGGCGCGTCAACCCGCCTAGCCATCACTTATGACGGCGGCGTGATGGTGTACGACGGTAAAGATATGAAGCTTCTGCAGGATATTCACAAAGATGGTTTCCTGCGCCTGAACGATGCGGGTGATAACCGCCATCTGATCGTAGCCGATGGATCCAGCTACACCTTCCTCGACACCGGCGCATGGTCGGTAGCACACAGTGACCACTCGCACTACTACACCACCGCTCCCAGCCTCTCGACACTCTCACTTCAGGCCGACCACACTGGGCATGTTATTGCCGATAATGGTAAGGTTGCGGCATTCGCAGACGGTACCGGCACCTTCGACGTATACGACCCCGCAAACCTGGTATCCAATAAACGCACGGCAACTAACCTTGAAACCAAGCAGGTTAAGCTCCCCAATCCTCACCACGGATTCGCTATTCCCCTACCTAATGACCAGTACCTCGTAGCAGTCGGGGATTCCAAAACCCGCACGGGCGCAGCCGTGGTAGACGCTAACGGTAAGACCATAACGGAGAACAAGGAATGCCCCGGTGTACACGGCGAAGCTATCGCGCGGGATAATACCTTCACGATCGGATGCACCGACGGCGTACTCATCTACCGGGACGGCACTTTCACGAAGGTGACAAACCCTCAAGATCCCTATTCACGCTCGGGCAACCAGGCAGGAACGGCAGATTCCCCTTACGTTCTGGCGGATTATAAGACGGATAAGGATGCCAAACTTGAGCGCCCCGAGAAGTTTGCCATCATTGACACGGTCGCCCGCACGCGAGAGGTATACTCACTCCCCAAAGGAGTCAGCTACACCTTCCGCTCCATGGGCCGCGGACCTAACGGCGAGGCTCTGCTGCTCACCACGGACGGTAAGCTGCGTATCTACGACCCGGCAAACGGCACCGAACTTGGGTCTGTACAACTAATGAATACGTGGACCGAGTCAGAAACCTGGCAGGATCCTCGCCCGGCATTGTGGGTAGACGGTAAAACCGCCTACGTGACCGACCCCGAGACGAAGAAGCTTCACGCGGTATCACTCTCGGATGCTTCTCATCCAAAGACCCTCATGAGCATCGACCTGCCGCAGGTTCCTAATGAACTCAGCGGTGTCTCTTCAACGAATGCGGCACCCGTAACTGCGGACTCCCACTAGGAAGAAGTTAGAGAGCGCAAGCCCCGATACCGGTTTAGGTATCGGGGCTTGCTCTGTAGGTATATATATTTAAGATTGTGGGGCGCAGCTAAGACTGAAGAGATAGTGCTCCCAGAGGTTCCCAATCCGCGCCATCATAGGCATATACGTGCAGAGTATCTACCGTGAACGAACGTTCTTGTTCTGGTAAATTATCGAAAATCCGATGCGCCTGCCGCACCTGATCCGGCGTCAAAGAACGCCCCAAGGTGATATGCGGAACGTAGGGGAAAGGCGATGCCCACTGCCCTAACTCCTGCACGCACGCGCCATGAAGTTCGGCAAAAGTATCGGCGCCTAAGATAACGTCCAGATACTCGATCTCAGAGTTTGGGCGGAAGGTGCACACTCCCCCAGCGCGCGCTTGCACCGCGCCAATTGCGGCGAGTGAATGCGCCAGCGCATCCGAACGCCAGTCGTTCTCGTTCTGCTCGGTCAGCTCACTAACATACACAGTCACATGATTACTCAAATCAGTGGGAAGAGTCATGCCGGTTCTCTTCTTCCAGTCCACAAGACGCTGCCCCAACGGTCCGTTCACGTGGGCGATCAAACTCAAATAACGCTGCCCAGGGTGAAGAGTGGGCGATTCCTCAGTGTGTGATAGATTCTCGCAGGTGTTCTTAACAGTCACAGCGTACCTCCTTCGGTCTAGCCGCGCTGTGCGGGCAAAAAACCCACTTTATCGTAGACATTCTCGATAGTAACAGTCGCTATTTCACGAGCTTTCTGAGCGCCCAATGCCAGCAAGCGGTCAAGCTCGGCGGGGTCCGCCATAAGCTCTAGGGTACGCTCACGCAGGGGCGAAAGTTTCTCGACCACAACATCCGCCAAATCAACCTTGAGATGACCGTACATCTTACCCTCATAACGTTTGACGAGAGATTCTATACTCTCGCCGGTCATCGCGGAATAGATCGAGAGCAGATTAGAGACGCCAGGTTTCGCCTCACGATCATAAGCAATAACGGAACCGTCGTCAGTCACGGCAGACTTAATCTTCTTCACAGTCGCCTTCGGCTCATCCAAAAGTTTGATAAGCCCCTTATCGGAGGCGGCAGATTTCGACATCTTCGAGGTCGGCTCCTGCAAATCATAAATCTTGGCGGTTTCCTTCATAATAATGGGTTCGGGCACCACGAAGGTTTCGCCAAAGCGCGAGTTGAACCGTTGCGCCAGGTTGCGGGTAAGCTCTAGGTGCTGGCGCTGATCCTCGCCCACCGGTACGCCATCGACCTGATACAGCAGAATATCCGCCGCCATCAGCACCGGGTAGGTAAATAACCCCACCGAGGCGTTATCAGCACCCTGCTTCTGCGATTTGTCCTTGAACTGGGTCATGCGTGATGCCTCACCAAAACCCGTGAAGCAGTTCAGTACCCAGGCAAGCTGCGCGTGCTCAGGCACCTGCGACTGCACAAAGAACGGGGAACGCGCAGGGTCAATACCGGCGGCAATATACTGGGCGGCGGTCAGGCGGGTGCGTTCGCGCAGGGACTGTGGGTCTTGGGGCACGGTAATAGCGTGCATATCGGGGATAAAGAACAGGCACTCGTTGGCGGGGTCCTCCTGCAGGGCAACCCAGTTGTTCACCGCGCCAATATAGTTGCCCAAATGCATCGAATCTGCGGAAGGCTGCGCACCGGAGTAGACACGCACACGATCCAAAGACGCATTGGGAATGAGTGATTTATCCTGTTTCTTTTCGTCAGACATGATAGATACTTTCTTCAAGGGGCGCACGATGCGGACGGCCGGTTAGCCAGCGCATCCGGCATCTTATCGGCGGGTGAATTCTAGAACTGATAATCGACGACGAGCGGCGCGTGATCGCTGAACCGTTCATCATAGGAGGCGGCACGATCGACCGTTGCTTCCACGGCTTTCGTGGCGAGCGCGGGGGTAGCCATATGGTAGTCGATGCGCCACCCGGCATCATTATCGAAGGCTTTGCCGCGGTAGGACCACCAGGTATAGGGCCCAGGCACCTCACCTGCGAGTTTGCGCGCCACGTCTTCATAGCCAATTTCGCCAAAGAATTTATCGAAGTATGCGCGTTCTTCGGGCAGGAAACCGGCGCGTTTCTGGTTTGCCTTCCAGTTTTTAATGTCGAGCTCGGTGTGCCCCACGTTGAGGTCTCCCACAATGAGCACGTGATCCGAGTGCTGAGCGAGTTCGGGCAGGCGCACGAGCATACGGTCGAGAAAGCGGTATTTGTCATCCTGGCGGGGCGTTCCAACCTCGCCGGAGTGCACGTAGGCGCTTACGACGGTCAGGGTTTCGCCGGTGGGCAGGGTGTAGTCCGCCTCAACCCAGCGGCCAGCGTCCGCGAAATAGTCTTCGCCGATCGTGGAGCGGGTAGCGACAGGCTGGTTTTTCAGAAGCTCACCGTTCGCATTGGGGTGCTTGCGGGTTGCCACCAGTACCCCGGCGCGTCCTTTGGCGGCGGCTTCGGCGTGCAGAATATTCCAGTCGTCTTCGTTGAGAAGTTCGCGCACGATCTTATCGGGGGCACGAACCTCCTGCAGGCAGAGAATATCAACGTCGCGGCCAGCGAGCCACGTGGCCATATCTTTCCTGTAGGCGGCACGAATACCGTTGACGTTCACGCTGGCGACGCGCAGAGTTTTAGCGGCGCGGCTCATTCTTCACCCCTCATTTCGTCGTTGACCATTCCCATCCCATTGGACGCTGTGGTGTTAATAGTATCTAAAGCCCGCTCGATCATGGCGCGAGATTCTTCGCTGTCGTCCGTGAGGTAGTTGGCAATTTCGCGGGACTGCACAAGCACGATCTGAAAGCTGTGGGCAAGTTTATCGGCGAGCATCGCATCCGATTCTTCGCGGTGGATGCGGCTAAATTCGGCACGATCCTGTTTGATGGATACCAGCACGATACGCACTAAGTAGACGGCGAGCGCCAGCCATCCAAGAATAAGCCCGGCCAGGATCCAACCGAGCACGCTGTTGGCGTTGAAAATTGCCAGAACGAGAAGAAGTACTAGGAGCCCAACGCCGATGCAGGACCCAATAATGGCTTTACGCACGGAGGCGTTATCGGAGTCGGCGGTGGTCACAGAATTTTGCTCGCGTGTGTGCATAACATCAATTATGCCAGGATAAATGCCTCGACATACACGTAGTGCAACGCTTTTAGGGCCGGATAGGCGTAAACTATCTGTGATGACTCATTCACTCAACTTTTCAGGTTCTGTCTCTAACTCGGGTTCCCACGAGGCACCCGAGGCTTCTGCACGTGGTTCTATGATGGAGAACGCTGAGGAACTTCACGACGATCCCACCATGCTACCGCCGGTTCCTGGCCCTAAATATGAGCAGGTTATTCGCTACCTAGAACAAAAATATGTAATCCCGGGTTCTCCCGGAGATAAACTCCCGACTGAACGCGCTATTCAGGAGAAGTTCAAGGTAAGCCGCCAGACGGTGCGCAATGCTATCAAGGCTCTACTGGAGCGCGGTCTTATCTATAACGTTCAGGGTTCTGGAACATACGTTGCCGATCGTTCTCAGGGAAGCTATATTCCGCGGGTATGCTCGTTCGCCGAAGATATGGAGCGGCGCGGGCTGCAGGCTTCAACCAGAATGCTTTCAACCCAGTGGGTTGAGGTGACAGAAGAAATTTCACGTTATTTGAGTGTCACCATAGATTCTTCGGTGCTTTTGGTTAAGCGTTTGCGCTTGGCTGAGGGTGAGCCTATCGGTTTTGAGCTCGCCTATTTGGCACCTGAGGTTGCAACATGTCTGCTTGAAACGATGGCCTCTGGCGGTTCACGCAAAGATCCTCACGACCATTGCGAGTACACAATCGAACACGGCATGATGCGCATGGAAGCAACTCTGATGACCGAGGCGGATGCGGAAGCCTTCAATCATCTGCCAACCGTGGGTGCCGCTGCTTTCAAGGTGACCACCACCAGCTATACCTCGCAGGGTTCACCCGTTGAGCACAGCGTGACGCTCTATAAAGGGGATGCCTATTTTTACGAGATGCTGCTGTAAAAAACTCCACAGCAGGCATAAGACGTGCGATAACAGTGCCCGAGTGCGACAACAATATGCACCCGGGCATTGTCGTACCTAGCGTATTTCACAATGGCGCGCGGTTATCCTCAGAGCCCTCTCGCGTGCTGCGGCATGGAACGTTGAGCTGACGGCCAGGCTAGTTTAGTTATTCGCTGCCTGACGTTCTGCGGTCTCTACGACATTCACCAGTAGCTCTGCGCGGGTCATGGGACCCACACCGCCGGGGTTCGGGGACACCCAAGATGCCTTCGCGGCCGCCTCGGGGGAAACATCGCCGAAGAGTTTCTTCTTACCGGTTTCGGGATCTTCGGCACGGGAGACTCCCACATCCAGCAGAATTGCGCCGTCCTTCACCTGATCCGCTTTGAGCACATGCGGCACACCCACGGCGGCGACAATAACATCCGCCTGGCGCAGAACCTCGTCAAGGTTCTGGGTACCGGTATGCGCCAAGGTCGCGGTTGCGTTGATCTCACGGCGGGTCAGCAGCAGCCCTAGAGGACGACCCACGGTGATACCGCGACCGAGCACAACCACATTCTTACCGTTCCAGTCGATGCCGTGGCGTTTCACCAGTTCAATCACGCCGTTCGGGGTGCACGGCAAGGGCGAATCCAACGGTTCCGAAACGTTCAGCACCAGCTTGCCAAGGTTAGTGGGGTGCAAACCGTCCGCGTCCTTCTCAGGCGCGATCTTCTCCAAAATACGGTTAGTATCCAGGTGCTTGGGCAAGGGAAGCTGCACAATATAGCTCGTGCAGGCAGGGTCGTGATTGAGCTTATCAATCTCGGCTTCAAGCTCTTCCTGGGTGATATCGGCAGGCAGATCCACACGGATCGAGTTAATGCCAATCTCCGCGCAGTCGCGGTGTTTAGCGCCTACATAGGAGTGTGAGGCGGGGTCATCCCCCACGAGTACCGTTCCCAAACCGGGGGTAATGCCCCGTGCCTTGAGCGCCTCAACGCGCTCAGTCAGCTCGGATTTAATGGCGGCTGCGGTTGCCTTACCATCAAGAATCTGCGGCATAGCAGTTTTCCTTTCTCTTCACGTCACGGATTCAACCGTGAAAGATGTACATAGGCAAAAGACCCCGCAGACGCTTTACGAAGCGTACAACGGGGTCTTCATAAGTTTTACCAGCTCTCACTTCCCACATAGAGCGGGTACTTATCGCAGAGCTTATTCACACGCTCGCGCAAGGCGGCGATATCGTGCTGCGGCAACAGTACCGAAGCGATAATATCGGCGACCTCGGTAAAGCCTTCGGCATCGAAACCGCGGGTCGCCAGCGCCGAGGTACCGATGCGCAGCCCGGAAGTCACCATCGGCGGGCGAGGGTCGTTCGGCACCGCGTTGCGGTTAACGGTAATACCCGCGTCGTGCAGCAGATCTTCAGCCTCTTTACCGGTGAGCTCGTGGTGGCGCAGATCGACCAGTACCAGGTGAACGTCGGTACCATCGGTGGCGATGGAAACTCCCGCATCGCGCATATCCTGGTGAGTCAGGCGCTCTGCTAGGATGCGCGCCCCCTCGATTGTGCGCTTCTGACGGTCTTTGAACTCTTCAGTTGCGGCAACCTTGAACGCGGTCGCTTTCGCGGCAATCACGTGCATGAGCGGTCCGCCCTGCTGCCCGGGGAATACGGCCGAGTCGATCTTTTTCTTGAGCTCTTCGGTGCACAGGATAAACCCGGAGCGGGGTCCGCCTAAGGTCTTGTGCACGGTTGAGGAAACCACGTGGGCGTGCGGTACCGGGTTGGGATGCAGACCCGCCGCTACCAGACCGGCAAAATGGGCCATATCAACCCACAGGTAGGCACCAACTTCATCGGCAATCTCACGGAATTTCGCGAAATCCAGCTGACGGGGGTATGCCGACCACCCGGCAATAATAACCTTGGGACGTTCCGCGAGTGCGAGCTGCCGAACCTGTTCCATATCGATCCGACCATCTTCGCCTACCTCATAGGCAACAACCTCGTAGAGCTTACCCGAGACGTTCAGCTTCATACCGTGCGAAAGGTGCCCACCGTGAGCCAGCGAAAGACCCATGATTTTCTCACCGGGGGTCAGCAGAGCGTGCATGACGGCGTTATTCGCCTGGGCACCGGAGTGAGGCTGTACGTTGGCGTGTTCGGCACCGAAGAGTTCCTTGACCCGTTTAATAGCCAGGTCTTCAACGATATCGACGAATTCGCAGCCACCATAGTAGCGGCGACCCGGGTAGCCTTCCGCATATTTATTGGTCAGCACTGACCCCTGCCCCTGGAGTACGGCACGCGGCACGAAGTTTTCGGAAGCGATCATTTCCAGGGTGTTTTGCTGGCGCTTACGTTCCAGCTCGAGTGCTTCGGCGACCTCGGGGTCAAGCTCCGCGAGGGGAGCCTCAAGCACGGTTCGAGTCTGCTCGGTCATACCACTCCTCAAAGTGTGATTCTTCATAAAATGTGATGAGAGTTTATGATGTGACTCTCATCTTACCGTATAGGTTAGTGCCTGCACAGATATGAAGCCCACCGTATGAGACGCCATACCAAGGGCTCTTTGGCATGTTCGCGGCGATCCTTGCGGGCGAGTTTTCCATGCCGAACCATGAGTATTGTAGCCCCGAAGGAGGCAGACGCGCGCAGGCGGCGCATCTACACCGGGTTATTCCTGAGTCAAAATAGCGGTTGCATATGCGAAATAGGCTTCACGGTTTTCTTTTCCGAGAAGCTGAGTCTGCACCACATACCCGCTAAGCACCGAAAGCACCGCCGCACCCATGACATTAAGCCACTGCTCAAGCTCTTCAGCGGTTACATCGAGTTCGCGTTCGCCCCAGGCGCGGTAACGCTCCATTGCCATGGCGCGCAGTTGATGCATTTGCTCCCCCACTACGGCATTGATAGCGGGCATTGAGACAGCCTCGCCCCAGGTGGCGAGCAGAAAGCGGCGGGTTTTTGCAGTATCAAGAATCTTCAAGAACCCCAGAACATAATCCCACGGAGAATCCGCACGCACTTTCTCGAAGGGAGCCATGTCAAGGCGTGCGGCCTCTACCATGATCTCTTCTTTCGAGGAAAAGTGGTTGTAGATAGCTCCTGCGGAGAGCCCGGTGGCGGCAATAATCTCGTTCATCGAGGTCTTTTGATACCCGCCTTTAATAAAGCATTCACGGGCGACATCGATAATCTGTATACGCCTGTTCTTTTTGTATTCTTCACTGACTTTAGGCACGTCTTAATCCTATCGAATATTTACCCCGTATGCGTGCCAACCCAACCCGTGCACACCATAACTTTTGCAGACGGATTGGGTTGGCAATATTCACCGTGCATCAGCCTACCTGGCTGGCGCATTCGATTGTTGAGACAATGCCGAAATTTAGTGGAAGAAGTGGCGGGTTCCAGTCAGGTACATGGTGACGCCCGCATCCTTCGCGGCCTGAATAACTTCGTCATCACGGATCGAGCCGCCGGGGTGCACGACCGCACGGATACCGGCGTCGAGAAGAACCTGCAGGCCGTCCGCAAAGGGGAAGAAAGCATCGGATGCGGCAACCGCACCGCGGGCACGCTCATGACCTTCTCCGCCGAGTGTATTGGCGCGCTCAACCGAGAGTTTGCACGAATCCACGCGGTTAACCTGCCCCATGCCGATACCCACGGCGGCACCATTATGGGCGAGCATAATCGCATTCGATTTGGGGGCACGCAGGGCACGCCACGCGAATTCAAGATCGCGCAGAGTGGCTTCGTCGGCAGGTTCACCGGCGACCAGCTGCCAATTCTTCGGGTTATCACCCTCGGCGTTAAGGCGGTCGGCTTCCTGGAAGAGCGCGCCGCCGGAAATCGAGCGGTACTCGATAGCCTCACGCCCAAATCCCTCGGGAAGCACCAGCAGGCGGAGGTTTTTCTTGGTTTCCAGGATTTCGAGGGCTTCCGGCTCGTATCCGGGCGCCACCATAACCTCGGTGAAAATATCTTTAACGGCCTGCGCCATATCCTTGGTGACCGGGCGGTTCGCGGCAATCACGCCACCATAGGCGGACAGCGGATCGCATGCATGAGCCTTAGCGTACGCATCGGCAATTGGATCTGCGGCGTCAGGGCTTGCAATTGCAATACCGCAGGGGTTGTTGTGCTTGATGATGGCGACCGCAGGCTCATCAAAATCGTAGGCGGCGCGCAGGGCGGCATCGGCATCCACGTAGTTGTTGTAGCTCATCGCCTTGCCGTGAATCTGCTCAGCCTGGGCGATACCGGGGGCTGCCGCGGGATCCACATACAGAGCCGCGCGCTGATGCGGATTCTCGCCGTAACGCAGGGTCTCGCTGCGTTCAAAGCCCAAACCAGCGTACGGGGGCCAGAAGTTAGCGTCTTCATCCTGCTGGAACTGCGCGGCGGTCCAGGTAGCGACGGCGGTATCGTAAGCGGCGGTATGGGCAAAGGCGCCAGCAGCCAGGCGGCGGCGCTCCTCCAGGGAGAACCCGCCGTTTTGAGCGGCGGTTACGGTACGCTCGTAGTCTTTGGGGTCTACAACGATGGCAACCGCATCGTGATTCTTCGCGGCGGCACGCACCATTGAGGGACCGCCGATATCAATTTTCTCGATAATAGCGTCTTGGTCGGCGCCGGATGCCACGGTCTCTGCGAAGGGGTATAGGTTCACAACCACCAGGTCGAAGGGCTCAACGTCGAGTTCGTTAAGGGTGTCGATATGCTCCTGCTTGCGGCGGTCGGCCAAAATACCGGCGTGGATGCGCGGGTGCAGGGTCTTCACGCGGCCCTCTAGGCATTCGGGGAACTCGGTAACCTCGGTAACTTCGGTGACGGGCACACCGGCGGCGGCGATCGTGGATGCGGTCGAACCGGTAGACACCAGCTTCACGCCTGCCTCGTGCAGACCGCGGGCGAACTCCGCCAGGTTAGTCTTGTCGTACACGGAAATGAGGGCGCGGCGCAGGGGCAGACGATCGAGCTTCTTCATAGACACTAATTACTCCGTTGCTTCTTGCTCGGTGAATGGGTGGTACCCCGTGGCGGGGTTTCAATACTGCCCGCATGCACCAGGATGCGGCACCATGCGGGCAGGAAGTTCTAGGGGTTTTGAGTTTTGGGGAGGGCAGCGAATTCTGCAAGGGTCCGCACTAAGAGCTGACGTTCTTGCACCTTGATGCGCTCATGCAGGCTTTCTTCGGTGTCACCAGCTTCGACGGGCACCGCCGCCTGGGCGATAATCGTGCCGGTATCAACCCCGGAATCCACGAAATGAATCGTCAGCCCGGTGATTTTAACGCCGTGGGCGAGCGCATCCCGCACACCGTGTGCCCCGGGGAATGAGGGCAGCAACGCGGGGTGAGTGTTGATAATCCGGTTCTCGAAGCGGGCGACCAGCTGCGCATCCACAATGCGCATGAACCCGGCGAATACAACGTAATCGGGGGTGTAGGAGGCGATTTTCTCTTCGAGAGCGCGGTTCCATTGCTCGCGGTCCGCATAGTCTGTCGGTTCGATCAGAAAGGTTTCAACCCCGGCTGCGGCAGCTCGGTCAAGACCGGTGCAGGGCTTATCTGCGCCTACGGCGGCGATCTCTGCGTTCAGCTCGTCAGCCTTCACGGCGTCGAGAATAGCTTGTAGGTTAGTACCGGACCCGGAGACCATTATCACAATTCGCACAGCAATAGTTTAGCGCATCACATAGCGGCTGGGTAACACCTATGCCACGGGCACCGCACCAGAAATTCTGTAGTTAAGCCAATTCCGAAACGATAAGCTGGCGGTTCTCCCCCCAGTCCAGATTTTCAGGGTTTCACGGTGATTCTCGTGACCGCAGACCGCCGCAGGGAGGTACCCTTAACCTATGTCAAATATGCCCCCGTCGTACCCCCAAGTGCCGCCGCAGCAACCGATGCCGCCTGCGCCGAAGCGTCCGCAGCTCACTCCCGAAGAGCGCCGCCGCAAGCTGATGCGCAGTTTATGGCTGTTGCTTGCGGGTTCTATGCTGACCCTATCGGGTACCCCCTTCTTGCTGAGCCCCTTCCCCCTGTTTCTTCTGCTTTTTGTCTTGGTATTTCTGGGGATTGGGCTGACCATTATGGCGATAGTGCGCAATGCCCAAGGGCCGGGGGCCGTGGATTCTCTATGTTGCCGCGGGGCTAAGCCTTCTTTTTGCGGGGTGGACGCTTCTTTCGGGGCTTGTCATGGCGTTGAGCCCGGATGCGCAAAACTATCGGCAGTGTTACTCCCACGCACTGACGGATACAGATATGAAGCAGTGTCAAGAGTCCTTCGACCGTGCAGTGCGCGCCAATACTTCTGTATCGATTGGCGAACCTGCTCCTTAAGTTCTTCTTGGGGGGAAGCTTTTCAAACAATTGTGCCGAGTGAATCTTAAGGATTCACTCGGCACAATTGTTATATTCCGCTGTGCTCCCAGCCTTCTAGGTGTTCCCAAGTATCGACATCTCGGGCGCGAAAGTTATTTCTTCCTCTTCTTCTGCGATGAGCCCTGCCCCGTGGCGGGTTCTTCCTCCGAAGATTCATCCTCGGTCGACTCAGGGGTTCCGAAGATAACAGCCATCGCCTGAGTGGGCGTGAGCTGACGCTTCTCCTGAACGGTAGTCTCGTGCGACTGCGCCGAACCTTCCGTACTCTCCTGATCGGAGGATGCGGGTGATGCGGCAACCGGGCGCGGCACACCAAAACGCTTATACCCGGGCTCGTGGAACTCCGCTGATGATGAGGCTTTCTGCGGCCCAGACTCCCCTGTACGAGCGCTCTGCTCTCGTGTTTCCCGATCGCCCTTAGTATCACCACCATTACCGGAGGTTTCGGGGCGCGGAACGCGGTTAAAGACCGGCTTCCCCGGGGCTTTCTCACGCTTGCCGGGCTTGACCGTGCGCGGCGCATCCTCGGTACCCCCACCGGATTTCTCAGAGGTATCAAGTTCCACGGTGGGTTCATCCGCTCCCGTCAGCTCGATGGTTTGTTCGTCAGATGCCGCAGCCTTCGAGTCTGCAGCTTCAGCGGAACCATCTTCACGCAAGGATTCTTGTTCCGTTTTGATACCTAAACTATGCGCTCGCTGCGCCTCTTCCTGCTCGGCAAATTTATTGAGTTCTGCACGGCGGGCGTGCACCTGTTTGACGCGTTCACGCCGCTGCTGAGCCCGCTCACGCGCCTGCTCTTCACGTTCTTGTGCCTCGCGTTCCTGCTCATCGTTCCTGAGCTGTTCACGCTCTGCCCGCGCCGCGCGACGCTGCTGCAGCATCTCGCTCATGCGACTGCCCAGATTGGGACGTTCATCGGCAAAACGCGGCAGCTCGCGACTGCTATCGGGCAGAAGCACATGGCACAGCAGGTTACCCAACGCGGTACCCGCGCCCAGGGTTATTGCGGTCGCCACGGCGAAAGCTGCGGGCGATGCGCCTACCTCGGTAAAACGCCCCACACCCAACGATCCGCTGGAAATCCAACCCAAAATATAAGCCCACACGCCACAGAGCACGCCCACCAGCGAACCCAACACGAGCGAAGAAAGCGGCAACGCAATCACTCGGTAACGTACCTTCATGGTGATCCACTCATCCACGTGGTCTTCACCTTCACGCAAGAACCACCAACCGGCAACGGCCCCGGCGCCCAGCGAAACCGCTAGACCCGCATACCCTATCCAGCCCAGGCTCTCAGGGATAGCACCCAGAACCGGAAAGAGCGGAAGATCGCCCATCGTCGTCTGCGACCAGCCCACATGCGTGTCAACGCCGAACGCGAACCCGGCGCCGGTAGTCCACGACATCGCGTAGATCACCAAGTTCGGAAGGTAACCAAGCTGCAGCAGGGTCACGGCGAGCGCCCCCACCGGCCCGGCGTGAAGTTCCTGGTAAATTGTTGCGATCTGCGACCAACGCATCATCATAGCGATCACCAGCACTAAAGCACCGCCCATAATGAGCGAGAAAATCGCCACCATGGAGGCACGCACAATCGACCACACATAGGAGCTCGCCCACCGCGAGTACTGGCTCATCTGCGAAATCTGTTCAGCGGTATTCACGCCCACCATACGGGCGAGCGAACGCGATTCATAGTAGCCGCCCCAGATCAACCCGACCAGCACCACGATCTGCGGAATCAACGCCGCACCAACAATACCCAGCAAATGCCGTTCGGTACTCGCCCATGCAAAAGCAACGGCAGCAAAAATACCGTAGGCAGCGCACCCTAATAGTACGGGCTTGAAGAATTCCCCCTCATAGGATGCGCGCGCCAGTTTTCGCCCAGACCTAAAGCATAAGAGCACCGGAATAATGCTCAGCCCCATGGGCACCAGTGTGAGCACGCCGTGCGGCAGGATAATACCGAAAGCATTCGGAATATTCAGCGGCACACCGTGCATGAGCAGCCACAGGTGGGAGGCAAGAGTTGCGAGTGCGGGAAAATCCATGCGGTTAAAACCGTTGGTAAACCACACCGCCATGAGCAGAACGAGCACAAGCCCGAAAGAAAGCGCGGCGGTAAAAACTAATTCAACGATGCCCTGCAGCCAGAGTGGCATAGGGGCAGAATACCGGGATGTAGAAGAGCTACTTTTCATCGTTCTTCCATCATGCCATGAAACCTGCCAGCGCGTGTGAGCCTGCTGGGCTTTCGGGGAAATAGTTCCGGTTAAATGGCGGCTAACCTTCGTTAACCGCTCACCGTGAACATAGGGGTTACACGAACGTTACTGATGCGCTCTCACCGATGCGGCAGCGCGTACAGCTAACTGTGCCGAGCATTTCTCACGGCTTTCTCGAACACGCAGGTACTCTCCCGGCGCTTACGGTGAAAATACTGTGCGGAAGATTAGTCTTCAATCCACGGATTCACCGCGGGCACACCCCAGGACCGGTACACCTCAGCCTTTGAAGAAACAATTTCGAGGTCGTGAGCTTGGGCGCTCGCCGCCATCAGACCTTCGAGGGCGGCGGTGGGCAGGGGCTCGGCATCTTTACGTCCGTGACTGTGGATGCCGCGCGGGGCGCTGCGTCCCGCCCATTCGAGACTTACGCGCGAATCCACGTTAATAATGTGGTCAGCGAATCTGTCGAGAAGTTCGGCAATCCAGCGGTCGGTCTCTGGATAGGGGTAGAGTCCTTTGAGCTCGCCCACGCTCAATACCGAAATGTAGAGGTGTTTATAGGCGCGGCGGCGCAGAAAGGCAACAACTTTGGGATCTGGTGTGGCTTTACGGATCTCGGCGAGAACATCCGAGTCGAGAAGCAGTCCTGAGGCGCTCATACCCCTATGCTACGCGCAGACCGGCATATTCGACGGCGGGAATACCCTCGGGGTTGGGAAGAAGCAGAAAATTGAGGAATTCGTCGCGCTTAGAAGAAATACGTGCGTAGTCCTGAATACTTACTGCCTGGTAACCGCCGCGTGCGGGCACGGATGCGGCACGCAAATTCTCCTGATAAGAGCGTGCAGGAGTAAGGGGGGATGCTGGAGATGAAGAGCTGTTGTACATTGACAACCATGCGCTGAATGCGCGTTCCTTTCGCGTTGCTCTTGCCTGTACCAAGTGCCACCTGAGGCGGCGAATACAAACCGCTTCGTCATCCGAGCCACCCGTGAACATGGGGTTGGCGTTCGACCATAGTCGGAGCTTATCAGTCGAAACTCTTGAAGCTGAATCCAGATTACAACAGCTTTCAGGAATCTGTAAACGTGCGAACCGGTCAAACTCTTGTGATTTACATAACGCGATTATGAATGCATACCTGTATATAGCCGCCTCATGGCGGCGTAGTGTGAAGTTTTGGACATTCAGGACAGGCCTACACATTCGAGAAAAATCACGGCACACTGGGTAATGTACAGAAATTTATCTTGCCTCTGATATATCACCATGTCACGCCCACTTTACGCTTCCGGAAAGAAAGAGTGATAACTGTGAAAAAGACTGTACAGATCATGGGGATAGTGGCCGCAATTTTTCTGATCATTGGGTTTGGCTTGTTCATCCTGGCAGGCTGGGGCTCACTCGTAGAGTATCATGCCTTCGAATGGAGGGGCGTGCAGCATAAAGGAGCAAGTCCCCTGACGCGAGCAACCGGCAACCTCAGCTACTGGTTCTTAGGCACCGGCTTTCTTGCCGGCGTTATCGCCTTTATTCCGTTCTTCACCACGGCGATCAGGAACTCCCGCAAGACGCACAAAAAGTATCCTGAACAGGCTCAAGACCTACTGAAAGATGGTCAGAACCAGGTTGATTCATAGAGCCAGTATCTAAGGAGCGCCCATGAAAAAAGCTATCTACATAGTTGGAGCAACAACTGCAGTGGTCTTCTTTTGTGGCATAGTCCTGTTTATTTTAGGAGAATGGGGCGCTCTCGTGGAGTATCACGCCTCTGAATGGAGGGGTATTCAATTCGAGGGAGCTAGTCCGCTCACACGCGCAACTTTGAATATGAGTTTCCGACTTTTAGGTATCGGTTTCCTCACCGGCATTATCACCTTAATTCTGCTCTTCACAACGACGACTAGGAATACACGCAAGGCACAAAATAAGCACAGTGAGCAGAATAAAAACCCCTTGGTAGAAGGCGACCATAACCAGGTTGATTCATAGAGTCAGCATCTAAGGAGCGCCCATGAAAAAAGCTATATACACCGTTGGAGCAGTAGCCGCAGTACTTCTGGTTATCGGGTTTGGATTGCTCATCCTAGCCGGCTGGGGTTCACTCGTGGAATACCACGCCTTCGAGTGGAGGGGCATCGATCCCGCAGGAGCAAGTCCCCTCGTCATGGCGACTAATAATCTGAGCCTATGGTTCCTAGGTATTGGTTTCCTCACCGGCATTATCGCCTTAATTCTGCTCTTCACAACGGCGACCAAGAAGGCACGCAAGGCACAAAATAAGCATGCTGAGCAGAATAAAACACCCTCGGCAGAAGACCGGGAACAGATGAATTCATAAAGTCAGTTACTCAAGGGGAAAGCATGAAAACTGCACGTATGGTCGGGGCAATAGCTGCACTATTCCTCATTCTCGGTATTGGATTGTTCACCCTGGCAG
>ERZ773212.85-NODE-85-length-50774-cov-3.453696_pt1 | contig 50774 bp, 56 predicted proteins | sample MGYA00581005_ERZ773212 | MGnify/ENA primary metagenome ERZ773212 (study PRJEB29015, sample SAMEA2738154) | human oral metagenome | biome: human oral; feature: human-associated habitat; material: saliva | place: China | collected 2196 ... | reverse complement strand
ATAAGAGGCTGCCAAGTTTCTTTCATGCCAATCTTTACTGTTAGCCATAATATCTAATCCAATACCATTTTCAGCGAGTGTTAATGCACCAAAATCGGCACTAGCTAATGCTTGATTGTAGTCATCTACCTTTCTCTGAGCATTTTCTGGTGTGTCAGCATCTACATGCATATTGTATCTGCAATTATGTTGAGCGTTACAAACTCCTAAACTTCCATCTGGTCTAACATGATATTTTGTCATAATACGTATATATTCCTTTCTCTCTCTCTATATATATCAAAAAGACTAGATTTGATTCTAGTCTTACTTTTTCTTATTTCGTAAATATTCGTATGCTTCTTTACGCTTATCACCATCTGCGAAGAAATATGGTTTCCAGAAATCTTCATCTGTTGTTCCATTCTTCAAATTCATCTGCTGATGAATAATGTCTTTATGAAGCTTTCGTGTTACCATGTCTAACTTTGTCGTCAACTGATATTGCTCAGGATAAATAAGAGTTTTGTCAACCTTGTGGTTGTAAACGACGACGTTTTTTCTGACTGACCTTTTCACATTAGGCAGACCCGGCCATCTCCATGCACCGTTTACAACAATCTCTCGTTGTGCAACATCTGTAAATGCATCTAACACATCGCGTACATCTGCTTGACTCATTCCAGTTAGTTCTGCTACTTCTCTAATAACTTCTATCTTCTTAATAGAATCTGTTGCTTTTGTTTCTTTTAATTCAATTTGAACTGACATTTTATATCTCCTCCTATGTTCGTTTGAATTTTAGACACTCATCATACATATTGTTGTTTGAGTTTCAATCATACTTAATATCATATTTTGTGTCTTATACTCTATATCATTTTTTGAAATATATTCTTCTTGATACCATCTAAATTCAGATACATCAATCATATCGTCCTTGACTTTAAAACTAACATATAAATATTTATCATTTAATGAGAACGTTTTAGAGATAGATATTTCACTTAATTCTTGGACAACATCAGAAATAATATGATGAATAATTTCATCTTCATTCTTAACTACTTTTCCTAATCTTATTTTTAATCTATTCATCTCTCGATGAATTACCTCCAATGATTTATTGTAAATATCTCCTAAATTAATTTTAATATCTTCTGTATCTTTTATATTTTCTACTTCAAATAATCTCATACATGCTCTCCCAAATTAAATGTCTTATCTGCTAATGAATTTGCTAAATCGCTATGTGCAATTAGGATAATCTGTGAATTATTCAAATTGGCAATTGTGTCTAAAATATTCTGTTCTCTATTTTTTGATTGAGAGACTAATACTTCATCCATTACAATTAATCCATTACTGTTACCATTTAAGAATAAACTGATAGCTAATCTTAACGCGATAGCAACAACAGATTCTTCTCCACCAGATAATGCATTAACAGGTAAAACTTGTCCATTACTCTTTGTTACAGAAATACTAAAATCCCTATCAATAACAACATCTTGAAAATCATTATCTGTAAAGCTTCTTACTAAATCACTTGTTAATTCTGATAATTCAGGAATCGCAGACTCAATTTTTGATTTTTTGAAGTCAGTTAAATTCTTAATTGTGTTATTAATAATAATCAACTGATTAGAAATTGTGTTGTATCTTGTTCTAGCTTCCTGTGCTTGTTTTAACTGTAAATCTAAAGAACGACCTTTTTCTTTTTCTATTTCTAAATCTTTCTTTAATGAAAGAGCATCTAATTCACACTTTTGCTTTTGATTTTGAATTGAGAATAAAGAACTCTCTAATTTATTAAATTCTGTTTTCTTTAATGCATTTACATTTTTTAATTCTTTTTCTAATTGCAATCTATCTTTATTTTCTCTATTTAAGTTTTCATTAAGCAATTTAATGGTTGCCTTTACTCTTGTAATAGTTGTTGATTGTTCTTTCGCTAATTCAATATTATGTAATTTTTCTAACAAACTATTATAAATCTTTGTTTTATTTTCAAGGTCTTTTGAGATTTTCTCTATTTCTAGTTTTAATGTTGTAAATCTTTCTACTTTAGTTTTTTGTGTATTTAAAATTTCTAAAAATTGTTGAAGTTTTAGAGACTCATTTAATAACACTGATTTTTTCTCTTCTTGTTCTAACTTCAATAATCGATACTTTTTAATATTATCTTGAATTTCATTCAACTCTTTTGTATGTTGCTTCTTTTCTTCTTCAATATCTGTAACTGGTGAATGACAATAAGGGCATTCTGCAATACCTTTTTCTAAATCTTGAAGGAATAATTGACAAGATTTTTCTTGCTCTCCTAATACACCTAATTGAATATTGCAATTATTGATAATTGTTTCGTTCTCTTCTTGTAATTTTCTTAACTTGACCTCTGTCTTATCAAGATTTTTAGGAAGTTCTACTTTAAACAATTTATCTAATTCACTATACTCATTATTTAATAAACTCAATGATAACAATATTTCATCTTTTTCTTTAGATGTTTTATCTACGTCTTGTTGAATTTGATTATATAAAGATTCTGAATATTTAATATCTTTTGGTAATGTGTCTAATGTCTCAAGTTGACTGTTTAATCTCTCTTCATAATTCTTAATATTATTCAACACTAAGTTTAATTTATTTTCTAATTCTTGCTTTTTGTCTTGTTTAATTTTTTCTTCAGTATATCTTGTTGTTAAATCCTGTAATCCTTTTGTAATCTTATCATATTCTACTTTTATTTTTTGAATTCCAGTAATAATGTTCTTAACAATTTTCTTTTGATTCTCTAATGAATTATTTATATCTTCAATAGAACCTTGTTGAATAATATTTAAAGATTGTTGAAGTAATTTACTGTCTTGCTTCGCTTGATTAATAGAGTCAGTTGTTACATCAATTCCCAACATTCTCTCAATAATTAATCCTCTATCTTTTGTTGATGCTTGTACAATACTATCAACTTGTTTTTGTTGAATAAAGAAAGACGAATAAAATTCTTTGTCAGTAAAACCTAATAATTCTTTAATATACTTTTCTGAATGAGATGTTGCAGGTCCAGCAACCTCTAAAAATTCATCTTCAGAATCAATAGGTTTTGAATATACTCTACAAGATGTTGTACTTGGTCCAGTGATAATTCTTTCGATTTTATATTCCAAATTTCCTACTATAATATAAGATGTAACACCTACTCTATTTCTTTTAGGGTCGATGTCATCTCTAATATATTGTTTATTCTTCAAGCCTTGAAACTTAGAACCGAAAAGCGACCAAGCAAAACCGTTAACTATAGTTGATTTACCTGCGCCGTTTACCCCTGAAACAGCTGTCATTCCACTTAATACTGGTTCAAATTCTAAATGTTCGTGTATTCTAAAATTGTCCAAAACAATCCTCTTTAGTATCATAATTTTTATACCTCTACAACTATTATTATACAACAAAAAGTAGTCTCATATTAACTACTTCTCATGCTTATATTAGCATTTTTTATTTTTATATTAACTTTTTCTGTTAACTTATTTCTTCGTTATTTGTTGAATATATGAAATAATATCAACTTGGTTCATTAGTGAATATGTATCAATATACCAATGATTATTAATAAATACCATATCAATTGTGTAACCACTATAATGATTTGTGTAAATGTCTAACGGGATTCTTATTGTATTTGTTTCTTTCGATAAATATACATTTTCAATATTAATTGTCTTTACTTCTATATTTTTATCTTCACCTAACACAGAGTTTGTAATTGATAATAGTGCCAGTGATACATTAGCTTTCATTTCATCTGTGTCAAAATTATCTATTTGATAATATCTATCTTGAACATCTTTTGAAATATTATCTACATAAGTTGAACTATCTTTTACAATAGCATCATATCTATCCTTTATTGATGTTGTGTTTTCACTATCTGCAACCTTATTTAATAAAGTTGTTAATGTGTCAATTGCTGACTTTTTTGTGAACTCTTCTACATCTGATAAATTCTCTGCATTATATATCTTATCAGGATATTCTTTCGATAATACTTCTTTAGCTTGCTTTATAACCTCATCTGATGACACAGGACGCTCTAGATGTGTTTTTATAGAGTAAAATGAGGTAAATATCATCGTTATGATAACAATCACTAGAGTACATATTTTGAATGCTCTAGAGTGTTTTATCTTTTTATTATCTAACGTATATGAAACCAATAATAATACAATAGAAATAAATGTTACTATTCCAATTAAATAAATCATGATTGTCCTCCTTTATTACCATATAACAACAATTCAGTGTCATTCATTGTTTCATTTGTCAATTCTATATAGTCATAATTTATTGTAGGCGTCGTATCATTGAATGTAGTCTGACTATTCCCACCAAGCCAGTTATCAAATGGAACAAGTTCTCTACTTAACGTATACCAACCATAGACTTCTTTCTTGTCATTCATCACATACACCTCTTATTCCATAGAAACCTAGATGATTACCATAGTCTATAACTAATGTATTATTAGAGTACCAGGTTCTAATATATCCAGGTTCGAAATTATTATCTCTCCACCACTGATAAATATTTTCCATACATTCTTCTGGTGTGTCAAATGTTCCTAAATCTACAATGACATTTTTAATCTTATCGTCATAAATTAATTGAAATTTATTTCCAACCAAGTCATACTTAGGTTGCTGACGATTCATAATGATATTGAAGACTTCTTTCCAATCTTCTTCATTATTTAAAATATCATAATTAGAAACATCAATCTTAATCTTTCTTGACTTATCATAATCTTCATACCATTTGTCATACACTTCGATTAATTTTGAATAATAGTCTAACAATTGATTGCTTTCATTTGGCTGTTCGAATTCTCTACCACGTTTTACAATATTGTTTAAAATATGTTCTTTAGGTGCTGTTAAATAAACAAGTAAGTCTGGAGACTTCTGAGGTAAGCCTACTATCTCTTCCATCATGTTGTCTAATAAATCGCAATAAAGGTCATATTCCTCTTTAGAAATGTTACCCAAATTATGATTTAATTTCGTGAACAGTTGGTCTTCATAAATACTTCTATCTAACACTGAATTATCTAACTTAGATGCTTCCTTAATTAACTTAAATCTCTTATTTAAAAAGAAAATCTGCAGAGCAAAAGCCCATTTCTTAATATTATTATAATACAATGGAAGAATTGGATTATCGTCTACAGGTTCTTCGAACAATCTAACATCTAATTCTTCTGCTAGCTTCTTTGCATAAGTAGATTTTCCTACACCAATCATACCTGAAAACACTATCATAGTTTTAAAACTCCTTTTTATACTACTATTATTATACAACAAAGACCGCGATTCATTTTAAATCACAGTCCTGCGTTGTCTAAATATTCTTCATCCTTTGAAATGACAATGTGTAAGCGACCATTATCGTCTATGAACGTATGTTGGTATTTATTTGAAACAATATCATCAAATTTCACAAAGTACTCTTCACCATTTAAATCAATACTTACAATATCGCTATATTCAGTAATTCTCTTAAATACTGTTGTCTTTAAACTTTCAACAAGAAATGGCAGGTATTCAACATCTGCTTCTTGTTTTAGAACGATATGAACGTTATTCGCTACTCTCATTATTTGTGTTTCATCTTTATAGAAACGTACATTGGCATATATTTCATCCAGTTCAACCATTTCAACATCTTTTTTATCAAAAGTCATGTATTCACAGTTTTCAAATAAGATACCAAACTGATTGCTCTTTTTACTTGGTAGTACTGTAAATTTATCACCGTATTTTGCTATAACATCTTCCCATTCATCACCAAGATAAATCTTATCAAGTGATGGTACATTTTCTAAAAGTTCTGCATAATTCTCATATTGCCATAAGTTTTCAACTTCACCGAAAATAATACATGGTACCTTATCTTCTGAAATAAAACTGTTCTTACAATAAGGTGAGTTAATGAAACCATAACAAGGTTCAAACACCTGTGTGTCTAACGGAAATGCAATATCAATCGTTTCATCATAGAATTGGTCATACACCTCACCTGCGTTATGCTCGTAAGGCGTATCGTCCCAATCATCACCGTAAATGCCATTGATAGTCTTACCTAGATAAAATCTAATGATATTACCTTCTTTTTTAAAATCAACTATTTTCATCTTCTGCTACCTCATTCATTGGAAGACCTAGTGGAATTAGAATAGGTTGCGTGAAACCGTCTGGAACTAACTTTTTATCATCCGTGATTAAAATGTGTAAGTCACCATTTTCATCAATCGTTGTGTATTGATTCTTGTTGTTGCCAATATTATCATCCTCATAGTCTGTGAATATAATATGTTCTGACTCATTGTCCTGTATTTCAAAACAAACAATATCATTAAAAGATGTTATTCTATCAAATATTGTACGTTCAGAACTAAACCCACCATACTCTTTATTCGCCTTACTATCTAGAACAACAAGTAATTTTCTGGTTTCAATCATATCACCATTTTCATCTAAACAAACGTTATCAATACGCTTAAATTGCTTAAATTGCTTAACGTGTTCACCACTGACTTCTACTGATTCTAAACCTTCAAATTCTATTTTAAGTGTTTTAATCATTTTATATACCTCCATTAACCTATCTATATTAATTTTCTTTATCAGTTTTTAATTCAACAAACGCTAAAATTGCTACTATTAAGAATAGTATTGCTGCTATAATGTAAAGAATACTAAAAATACCATTAGAGTACCAAACCATTAATGCATTAACTAATGACATGTCAATAGCATAATGAGATAACTGTATTAATTTTTCTTTCTCATTACCATCTACTCCTCGTTCAATAAACAATCCGATAATCAAACATCCTAAACCAAGAAAACCGCCTATCGTATCTAAAATCTGAAACTTTTCCTTAAATGGAATGAACACAATTACTAACAAAATTCCAACATATTGAAAAATCTTTAATTTATTCATGAACGTCTTTCTCCTTAATCGCATTATCAGTGATTATATCAGAGATTCTGTAGAATTTATTATCTTTTAATTGTTTACACAAATACCAATACTGATACTCTAGAGAGTCTTTCTCTATGAAATTTTTATGTTCATTAAGATTATACTCATACAATGCTTCATTAGAGTAATCCTTATAGAATTTTAAAATATTCTCTTTTTTGTCATAAGAAATATATAGATATTTTCTATCTACTAAATCATTAAACAATTCTGTTTTAATTTTCATAGGACAATCAACAATATTTGAATTAATTAAATAATCATCCCTAGACATTTTCTTTTCGACCAATTCTCTCTTAAACATAATAATCAAATCAAACAATAAAGTGAAGAGGATAAATGTCAATAACACTATAAATATTGAAATAATACCATTCATAAATAATTTCATGTAATTTAAAATCGTATCATGATAATCAATGTCTGATTTAATAATAATAGGAATAAAATAGATAAGTGCCGCTATCATTACTAATCCAATGATTCCTATAATAATATGATTTAGTCTGTACTTAAACATTATATCTTTTCCAAACCAATTATCGATTTGTTTCTTACTATCTTTTAATGTTGTTTTCGCATCACCTAACTTACGTTGATACTCTAACATTTCTCTATTCTTTTTATTAGTGTTTTCTTCTTCTTCACATTGTTTGTCTACACTTAAACATCTGTCGAAAGGTAATGCAGTATCAATTACAACATTTTCTACATCATTTTCTTCTTCGTCTACAAATAATGGACTAGTAGTTTGTTGTGCCTCTGATTGGCTCATCATCATATTACTTTACCCCTCTATCTGTGATTATGTCTGAAATTTTATACATTGTATCGTCTTTTAATTGGTTTGCAAAATAACATAATTCATTAGAATAATATAGGTCATACCATATTTCATCATTATATACATCATCAAAATCCGTGTTGTATGTGTTAACTTCTCCGTCTTCTGTAATAAAACTTAACTGACGACGCTGGTGTCTTGATTCTAAATCTGTCTTTATATACACATAACCACTCTTCAACTCGTATAGTAGTTCCTTTTTAATTTCAATTGGACAATCTATCGTATTTTCACTGATTAAATAGTTTACATCAAGTGTTTTTGCTTTTATTTTATCAATTAGATTTGGAATGTTACTTTCCAATAAATCAGTAAATTTCAGAAAACCGTCATAATTAAAACAAAAAAGATAAAAGCAAATAATATAAAGAATAAAATAGTACATATCACATTAATTGCACCACCAGCATGGATGGCGTAGAACATGAATACTATATCTAAAATTATTGCAAACACAATAGACATCAATACAAAATGACTATCTACAAAATCATATAACTTTTCAATGAATGTTTTATTACCGCACCACTGGTTAATTTCTTCAATAGATTGTTCTTTTGTTGTATGAATATCTTTCGTTTGCTCTCTAAAGAGTTCCACAGTATTCTGTTCTTCTTGCTCTTTCTTCTTCTGTTCTGAAATTTTGTCAAGTTCCTTTAATTCTTCTAACGCTTTTTGTTGTCTGCTATATGAAATCATCATGTTTACCTCTATCTAAAATTGTTAATATTCAAACTCTTATCAAGTTCAGGAATATCCTTCTTCAATCTAATTTCTAATTCTTGAATGTCAGAATTAATACTGTCTAACTGTTCCGATACTTTCTTTTCGTTTTCTTCTTTTAACTGAAGTTTATCTGTATACTCTCTCACTTCTGCCAATTTCTTAAACAAATCATTGATACGAACCGCAGACTCTTTTTGAATATCTCTTGTTTCTTCTATTAATTTACGTACCTCTTTAACTTCTGACATCTTTTCTGTTATAAGTTTATAATCGTCTGAAATTTTTAAAGAGTCAATATCATTCTTTCGTATTATGAAGACACATTGGTCATGTGTTAATGTTTCAATTTCTAAATGAAAGCCTTGATATGCTTCTTCAAACATATTCTGAACTTTTGCCATAATTTTAAAATGTATGCCACTGTTATTATATAGAATAATTCTAGAATTGATATGAAATTGAACTATGTTGTTTTCATTATAATTAATATAGAACTCGTTTAAATGTATACATTCTTCTGTTATAATATTAAGCGTTTTACCTTGTTTTGCTAAATCTTTTAATGTTTCTACTGTTAATTCACTCATTTTAAAATCGTTCTCACTTTCATCAAACACTTACCAAGTAGGTTTTGTCCCCATTTATCAATATTCTCCATTGCTTTATCTGAGGAGAAACCAATACCCCAAATATTATCAACAGGACTTGCTTCAACAATTTCACAATTACCTGTACCCAACAAGAAATCTTTTAATCTATCATTCTGCGAAAACTTTGCATAACAAGCATTGTACATGAAATTTTCTTTATGTATATCCCATAGTTCATTATTAAAGTTCTTAACCTTACGACCTAATGCCTTAATCTTTCTTACATCTGTTTCATTCAAAATTTGATTAGCAATTTCAAAATCATTAAATAACATTGCTTTTTGATACATAAAACACTGTTCTGAAAAATGAAACATTTTACCATTAAATACAAATTCACATGGATAGAAGTTTGATAAACAAGCCTTCGTTACATTACTACCGTGTTCTGTATGACCCCAAAAGAATAATTTTTCCATATTTACACCTCTTATTAGCTTTCAGCCCTTTACGATATATATTATACTACACGAAGGAGAAAATGTAAACATGTTTATATTAAATTTTATGGGACCTACTCATGCATTGTCTGGTCTCGCTCTTTATCTGTTAATATTAGCACTAAATCCTGCATTAATTACTAATTCAGTTTTACATAGTACAGCAGTATCAGTAATAACAGCTGGAGGTCTAGTAACAGCAGGACAAGCATTAGGACCAGATATAGATAATCCATCATCAACAATTGTAAATCTATTGTGGCCTGTTGGTCATTTATTATCTATGATTGTTAGAACAATATCAAGTATTATCTATAGTATCACTAAAACAAAAACAGAACCACTTGATGCTGACCCACATAGACAACTTACTCATACAATACCTTATGCCATTCTATTGGGTGTTATTACATTCTTTGCGACGTCTATTCCAGGAACAGTTGTAATATTCAATAAAGAATACATGATTGGCACATTAATTGGTTTAGCAATTATCTTATTTAGTACTCAATTAGCATTTGCAGGTTTATTTAGTAAATTATTTAAAAAGTACAAGAATAAAGGTATTATCGGTAATATTTCTATTTTAATTATCTCTGTGACAATTACTGGAGTTATTTTTTATACAATACCTTCTGGACACAATTTTAGTTGGTTATCAGGATGTATTGTTCTTGGTCATTTAATTCATATTTTCGGTGATACTGTTACAACTGGTGGTACACCCGTAACATTCCCTATCAAAGTTAAAGGAAAACGTTGGTGGATAACAAGATTCAGTAGTATGAAAACAGGTGGAACTGGAGAATTTTTATTCCAAATCATATTTATCCTAATTATAGCTTTTAGTATTGGAAGAATTAGTGGTCTATACTAAAACAAAATAAAGAGTAGAACTTTAATGTCCTACTCTTTTTCTTTTTTCTACGATTAGTAATTTATCCGAGCCGATACGTGAAATCAATCATATATCCGCTCAATTCACTTTCCATTATAGTATAAAGGAACTAATTTTTGTAGAATGTTATTTTAATTGACGAATAGTAATCACTTGGCTCTTTATATCAAAAAGAATTTTCTAAAGGAACTATCTTCTGTCAATTACCTAAAATTATTATACAACAATTACCTAAAATTATTATACAACAATTTCCTAAGATTCTGGTTTAATATGGTCAAATATCACCATTGCAACAAGAATAATTGTACTAACTACTACCGCATCTGTCTTTAATGCGATACCCAATAAAAATGCTATTGTTATCTTCTCTCTTAAGCTCATTTTTGTCATACATTTCTTCCTCGGTGAGTAATACTAGAATCGAACTAGTGTTTAAGCTAACCTGCATACTCATAGGGGACTCTTCATCCCCTTGCATTACGTTCTTCCTACAAAATGGAAATAATGCTTTTGTGTTAAGTTTTCACTGAGACTTTAACTGGTCCAATTTAAGTTAATAGAGGTGTTTTTATGTTCGTAATCAGACTTCCTTACTGATTACAATTATATTATACAACAGTTTTATTCGTTGTACATCTTTTATATCAGTTTTTTAGTCTTTTTTCTTTTTAAGAGCAACAATTCCAACTAAACTTAGTACTGATGTTACTGCGAATCCAACAATTCCAAAGTCATTGGTAGGTTCTTTACTAACTTTCTTGAATGTATGAACTACATCACCATTGCTCTTTGTCTCTGTGCGAATATAAGTATAACCACTAAATTCACCATGCTCTTGAATACCTTTATCAGTAGGTTTTAGTGTTTTACCACCTTCTTCTACCCAAGATGTTGTTACTTGACGATAGATATGAGTAATTAATGTGTTCTCAATATCTGGAATACTTCTAATGTATTCATAACCAGGAATTTCCTTAGGGTCCTTAGCACCTTCCTCACGGTTGGCAATTCTATTCTTGTCTTCATCCATGTATTCAGTGTTAAACTTCACATAAATATGTTTAGTATTACCGTTCTTATCAACTTCAGTTCTCTTATAACTGTAGTCTTTATGAGCTTTCTCTTTATGAGTGCCTTTTTCAGTAGGGAATACTTCTTCACCCTTTTCTGTTACATAAGATGTTGTAACAGCTCTAAACTTATGAACTACATCTCCTGTAGGTTTAGTCTCACTCTCAACAAAGTAATACTTCTCAATATCACTATGTTCCTTGATACCCTTAACAGTGTCTTTTAGACTCTCGTTAGTATCAATATCAATCCAAGATGTAGTATGTTGCTTAAATACATGAGTAACATTTTCTAACTCATCTTCATCACTTCTTACAAAACTATAACCTGTAATATCACCATGTTCCTTAGTAGTGTCATCAGTAACAGGTGTCTTTAACTCATTACCATCTTCATCTACCCACTTAGTTGTAACAGGTTTTAGTCTATAAGCACGATGATAATGAATAGTTCTAGACACATCAACATCTTCAGGTTTAACTGGTTCTGTTGGCGCCTCACCTGGAGCAACTGGTGCAACTGGCTCTGTAATAGTATTTAGAGTAGGTGCTACTGGAGCTGTAGGTTCAGGTAATGCGTCAGGTACTGGTGTGTACTCTGGTTCATCAGGAATCTTCTCATAATCTGGTTCCTTAGGATTTGGATAATTCTCATCTGTAATCTTCTCAGGTTTTTCCTTGAACAAAATATTACGTGAGTTTAAATCTAAACCACCACCTGCACCACTCCATGATGCTGATAGAGTATTACCACTAAAAATACCAATAGTCTGTGCTAAAGGTGTTGAGTTATTATTACCAACAGTAGTTGGGTCGCCAGGAATTTGTCCATGGTTGGCATTGGCATAGTGTTCATCACCGAATGTCCATGCTGTCTTTTCACCCATCTGTTGAACTCTGGCATAGCCGTGGGTTCCTTCTTGCCATCCCTTAGCCTTATCGCTAGGTGTCATCGGTACAATAGAACTTACCTTATCGTTAGATGTAATACCAAGGTTTTCACCTGCTTCAATATCACCGATACCAAACATTCTAACTAAGTTCATAGGTTGACCAGTAGCCTCATCATAGAACTGGTATGTTACCTTTGCACCATCTTCATAACCACCCATAGTACCGTCTTTCTTAAAAGTATATACAGCACTTGCACGTGACTGGTGCCACTTGCCAACTGTTACATGTGCAGAGATAGTCTTACCACTTTCAGTTCTACCAAGGTTATGTAAATCGAATTGTAAGAAGTTGTCTACAACCTGACCTTGTGCCACTAACTTATAGTTATGACCATATTGATTGTCATATTCTGACACACGACTATCCTTATATGTAACATTCATAGTTGTCTGGTTAGTAATACCAATATCACCTAATGAATATTCGTAACCAAGTTCTGCTAACTTTTCTTTATTATACATCGTAAATACACCAGCATAATACTTACTAGGGTTCGCATTACCATAGTTGTGGAAATCCATTTGAGATGCTTCAGGTGTACCCATAACAGCAGACTGGTTATTCGCAATCCACCAGTTCTTATATGCTACTGATTCACCCTTATCAGTATAAGCATAAGCCTCATCATACTTACCTCTTAACTCAATACCTCTGTCAGTAAAATCTAATAGTGATGGGTTATCTGTCATGAATTGTTCGTATTCACTAATCTTACGCTCATTCTCTTCAACAGCATCATTACGAACTTCTACTTCATGATTATATGCATCTTTTTTAGCCTTATTACGAGACTCAACAGCTGCCTTATCAGCTAAATAAGTATTCTTCTTAGTCTCATTTTCTTGCTTAATTCTTGCAATATCAGCAACATTCTGATTATATGCAGCTAAATCTTTATCATACTGCTCTTTCTTAGAATTGTATTCTGCAGTCAATCTCTCATTCTCTGCTTTTAATTCTTCATTATGAGCAACCTTAGCATCGTACTCTGCTTTCTTCTCATTGTAGATACGAACCACTTCATCATAACTAATCTTAGCAGCCTTATAATCTTCTAAAGCTTGATTATACTCAGCCATATCTTGAGCATACCTATCTCGAATAGTCTTAACTTCCTGAATAGCTTTCTTCATCTCAGTAATTTGAGTACTTAATTCTCCATCCTTTACTGGATTATCTTCAATAAGAGTATAAGCACTGTCAGCCTTCATTTTCTCAAGCAACTCAGTAAATTCAGCATCTTCAATAAACTCAGCTCTAGGCTTCTCCCATTCATTTCTTACTTCTTCAGCCATTACAGTAGTCATAGTAGGAACTCCAATAGCAACAGCTCCTAATCCTACACTAACTACTCGATGTCCGAACTTTATTAATTTAAACTTCTCTCTCATTAATCTCTCCTTCTTTATCTAACTTATATAACAGTCTTAATACAACTCTTATTAATTCACTTTAATATTATTGCAGTAACAGAGTACCTTTCAATAAATTTTTATTACTATAATACTCTCAAGCAAGCTCAGAGTTATCATGCTACTACTCCACTACAAATATTGTATAATGAATAAAAGAGTTAAGACTGTATTAGAAAAGAGCAGGTTTAAAGGATTTTCGATTCTAGATTTTACTTTACCTACTCTTTTTCTACTTATTATATCAGTTTATGTCTGTTTTTGTGCGCAACAACACTATCTACCGTTTTATATATTTCGCATCACAGTTTAAATCATCTGCTAAGGTTCTGCAAAGATATGTATTATTCTCTTTTAATTGTACTGCATCTATGATATTATCTAAAATTTGTTCTTGAGAATAGTGAGTAAATTGTCCACAATTGTTAATGTAAATTGCTGTTTTAATCACTTGTTCTCTTAAACTCATACGTTCATGACGAATGTCTTTACATCTCTCTTTAAAATTCCAAGTTAAGATTGTTCTCACTTCTCGATTAGTGTTATCTAGTTCAAATACCTTTCTTCCGATGTTACAATGTTCTAATCCAAATAGACTATTATGTAATAAATCATGGAAAGGGAAGTTAATTGGTTCGAGCATATTGTCATAAAAACCAACATATCCTCGTAAGTAACACATGTACATAAATGTACCGTGATATTTTCTCTTACCTTCACTAAAATTATTTACATTATTTAGTATTAGTCTATCAATAAATTTAATTGTTTCAACTTTACTTAGTAGAGATGTTTCTAATCTTCTCATCTCTCTAACAAATTCTGTCTTATTATCTCTAGCTTGTTTACCTAAGAAACGAATACCATTGAAAATATTAAATGTTGTATCAAAATCTAGATTTTTAATTTCTTGATGTCTAGACAAAATGTTTGTAATTCCATTGTATAGTCTAATTCTTTCACTTAAACTAATTTTTACATTACTAAACTTAATAGACTCGAAATGAATTCTTCTTAATAATGATTCTAAGATGATTGTTTGTTCACTCATTTTAAAATTTTCTGAACGTTTATTTGTCTTAATCATCTCCGCAATAAGTTCTTTATTGTCTGTAGTCTTTAAGACCTCTTCACGTATCATCTCGAGTGTTCTGAGAAGCTTTTGCATCTCTACAATAGTTTCATCTGTTCTGGTCCAGTTGTAGTCTAGAGTGTCTCCTGTAATGTAAGAGGATGGTGTACTATTTCTGTTGTTTCTAATCTTTTCAAAGTGATAGTGCGTTAAAGTCTTTAGACAGTTCACATAAGCATGAATTTCTCTAAAATTTTCTTCATTTTTAATTGTGTATTTTCTAGGAATTTCAAATCCCATATATCTTGAATAGAAATCATCTCTAAAAGACTGTTCTGTTGAAGCTAGTAAGAACTTATGAATAAATTGTTGTGATAAGGAATAAACATTAATATCACCAATATGTTGTTTTCTTCCATCAAGAAGGTATTCATAAATTACACGAATAACTCTCTGAGCTTTTTCTGTACCACTATCTTCAATAAATGTATATAGTCTCTTTAATTCACGATTATTAGGGTCTGTTCCTAATTCATAATGGTCAGAATGAGACACGATAAATGGTGTGAAATCATAACCATTGATAACACACTGTTCATTATTATATTTTACGATACCTGTGTAATTCTTTTTGGTACCTTGTAGATAATTTAAAATTGCATACAAGAATTTTTCAGACTTCTGAGGTAAGTAGTTAACAATTTCCTTGCTAACTCTTTTAAAATTTTCAGAACGTGTTAAACCTGTATGAAGTTTTGTTTTCTTAATCCACTTTTTATAAATAGGTGTATTAACAAGAGCACTAACACTTAAATGATTTTGATAGTACTTATAATCAAATTCATCACAATAAGGATTAAACTTTTTAGCTTCTCTTTCTTCTAAGTGTCTTACGTAGTTTCCTTCTACAGGTCTTGTATTATTTAACTCATCTACTAATAGGTTAATTTCTGTTAACGCTTCTTCAAAACTCAAATTTTCTTTAACTAACATATAGTAGAAAAGTATGTTTCTATGTTGAGTTCTGAAATGAATATTTTCACATACAAAACTATTCTTTAGTTTTTCATATTCTGTTACAGATAACATTCTTGTCTTCAACATATTATACTGAAGCGCAGAACGAACCTTTCCAATTTTCATCTTTGGAATGTCTGCCCACGCATTCAATGTTTCAATATCATAATAAGAACCTGAGACATAACCTTCTGTTGGAATACTTAATCCTTCAATTTTATCATAAATATTTCCAACAGCTCTCATAGGTTGTCCAAGAGGTAAATCTCTCTGGAATGAACCTGACTCTTCTTGTTTACCACAATATCTATCATTATGAGTGAACTTTCTTGAAAACATTCCTTGCATTATTTCATAATTCTTTAACATTGTTTGATTTTTCAAATAAATAGGTTCTCTGAAAACATATTTTAAATGGATGCCTGTTCCTGTTACAACAATGATTGTTGGTGCAGGAATTACTCCATTTTCAATATCATGACATAAATTATTTGCTCTTTCGTAGTTTACACTATCAATATCTACGTCGTAACAAATAAAACCACGTAAGTTCTCTTTCTTACATGAAATAATACTCTTGTCATCTACACGAATTGCTTTAGTAAATCTCTTATGTCCACGATAAAAGAAATCAAATTCTGCTTCGAACATGGAATAATCTTTTCCATTATCTGTAAATCTTATCTCATCACAGTTATTATTTTTAGCAAAACGGTTTGCTTCTTCAATTACTTTAGCTTTACTTGTAGCATAGATACTATTAGTGAAATATAGATGAGCTTTAGATTTTTTACTTAAATTACTTAATGTCATTTCATCTAAAATTAAAGCCTTATTCTTGCCATCTTGGTTTCTGTATAATTCTACAGCACCAATCTTATACACACCACCAATTACAGAGCCTTTACTCATGTAAGAGCCTGCAAATGGGGCAGTAAGAATATCACATGTTTGTTGTAAGTCTGCATGAGTATATCCATTTAAATGAGATATTACTTCGTTTACTAAAGTGTTATTTAGTGAAATGTCCCAGGACTTGGAGACATCGTTTGTATTCAATTGTTCTGGCATAATGTCTCCTTCCTTCTCTTAAATATTATACAACAAAGTGATGCTAGAAGCGTTCTCGCGTCTAAAATCACTTAAACTGATAGATTATACAGCTTCTTCATTTTCACTACTTTTACGGCTGTAAAAGTAGTACAGTAGCACTATTGAAAACGTTCTCGCCTTTTTAAAAAACTATCGCAAAAGACTCAGATAAGTCCCTATTTGTGTCAATAGTAAATAAATGGCCATTTCCGATGTTTATATCCTTAAAATTATTTAAAAATCTATTATCTTCAGTTATCTCATCGATAGATATTATTTTACCATTATAACCTTGGAAAAGCAAATTATTAATTTTTCCATCTTTATCTGTTTTAATATTATCTAAGTACATTAAAGTGTTTTTACCATCTTTAATTTCTTTGGCATTTCTAACATACATATTTGTGTTTTTATTTTTAACCAAGTTAGAAAATGTCTCTGAGTCTTTTTTCATATTTTTATAAACATTAATCTCTGTTACTTTTTCTTGAATTGCTTTATCTAACTCTTCTACCTTTTTATCATTTTTTACAGATTTTTCATATAAGTATTCAACAGTTTTATCAGCTGTCTTAGTATTATTACCATCAAACAATTCAATATCTTTGTAGATTTGATTATTATCTGAAATTAATTTATTCTTTTTATCTTTTAATACTTTTAAATCATCTTCTAAATCAGAGATTATTCCATTATAATATTTAACAGACTGAACTGTTCTAACCGTAGGTGAATTAATTCCATTTTTAGAAACAATCTTAAACACTTCGTTACTTTTCTTTTGATAAAGTTCTTTTAATACAATTGTCTTAGCTTCAGAGTAGTTTTTAGCTTTTCTTGTTAAAACTAAGTCATTTACTTTATTTCCTTGTTCTTGTGAACTGAAATGAGCATCACTTCCATATTTACACATCCTGATAAGTGCTAGACATGCCTTAACTTCACCTTTGTTGTTGATATGATATTTCATCTGTCGTTCCTCCAACTCACCTCTAATCACTTAGATAGGTGTTCTAAGTCTGTTCCATGATTTATATCATAAAAAAGAGCTTATTTATATAAGCTCTCTTACTTAATCTCCATCTTTACTGTTGCCTGTGTTCCACCAAGAAGTGTATCTAACTTCTTCTCAATATCTACAAGCTTCTTGTAAATATCTTCATTTGTGTATTCTACAACCTTAACTAACTTACCATCTACAAGCTGTACTCGTTCGCGAGCATGTTGTGTTAATGGTCGTGGTGTTGCACCACCAGTTGCTCGTTGTAATGCTGCAGCCATTGGGTCAACCGCAATTCCAATTGAAGATACTACATCTTCTACTGAATCGTTTTCAGTAGCTTCGGCTTCAATAGCACCGAATTCATCAATTTCTAATTCTGTCATTTATTCACCTCGTGGAAGAAGGGGATTATAATCCCTTGCTTCCTGTACGCTGCATAACGAATAATGTATCACCCTCAACATCGAGAGAGTAACCATTAGTGTCCATGGTTGCAACCACGTCTGCCGCAGTCATTCCTTCTGGTACTGCATAGAGCTCACCGTTGTAGTTGATGTTACGTACGTTTTCATAAGTTGCTGTTGCTGTCATTAATTCTGCCATAAAATTTTCACCTCTATTTAGTCTTTCTGTTTGTTTACTATTTTATTGTATACTAAATCTTTTTATTTGTAAATAGTTTTTTGAAAATATTTTTTAAATGTTTTTGTTTATTTGTTGTATTAACTATTTACATATTCATTATACACTATTCTTTTTCTTTTGTAAATAGTTTTTAACGATAAAATTCATCTTCTAGCGCGTCTTTAATATTCTGTAACTTTCGACTAGAAACATCTCTCATCTTACGGAACTTGCGTAATTCCTTTTGTAAGAATGCAATCATATTTACCGCGTTTGTCTTCTGATTCCCGTACATCTTCTTCATCAGCTTTAACTTAGCGATATGAATTCCTTTACTTTCAATAAATTCATCGCTCTCATGACATGTAACTGTCGCTTCCTCAAATACAAATGGTTCACCATAACCATTTAAATCATAGACACGCGCTGTAACTGTCTTTGCTTCTTCGTCTACAACCACATCAAGTGGGAAGCCCTTTAAAAATCCTAAATCAATAACCTTACTCATTAAAATAATCCTCTTTCTTTCTATTTATCTGTAAGTAAAATCTTTACTATTAATTCCATGTCTTCTACAAGGAATCGGTATCTCATTAAACCTTTAGTCTCTAATAACATATTGTTATAAAATTCATAAAATCTGTCTAATAAATTGTTTTTCTTTAATCGTTTAAAACTAAATACAACATTAATTGTAGTAGTAATATTACATGTATCTATATTAAAATCCATAACATTATCTGTACCAATATCCTCTAAATCTAGGAAATTAAGAACAGACTTTAAATATAGATTGTGATAATCTCTTGTTAGTTTAAAACCATTGTAATCACACACGTACTTTAATTGTGACTCATCCTTGTGAAAGTATGCATGAAATAAATACAACTCAAATGATGGTTTAGAAACAAATGGTCTTAATGATGGCATAGACTCTTTTTTAATAGATGTTGTTTTGTTAGATAAAAATTTGATTAATTTATCTTTAATACACTCTGTCATTACTGCGTCCATTTGAATTCACCCCATTTCCATACATTTTCTTAATCATTTCTTCATCATCTCCAAATAGAGATTTTAATGCCTTATATCTATCTGATGATTTATCAACTTTGATTTCTTCTACTATCTCAACCGTATTTCTTTCAATATAATCTTTAAATGACTCATATCCATCTTTTTTAATAATGTTGAGACTACTTTCAACTCCAGACATTATAAATGATACATAAGATTTAAATTCACTACTACCAATATTAACAAAGTTTGTGTTCTCTGGTAAAGTAACCTTTTTATTGCTGATAATATATGAAGAGAAACAACAGAAAATTATTACTTTACTATCTAACTTCATGTTTTCATCGAAGATAATTTTCTTCTCATTACTCAGTCTCGCACGAATGCTTCTTAACAATTTCTTCTTACTCTTATCAATCGCCATGATAGGACATAGAGGCATATAAGCTTTCATATTTTTAGAAAAATCGTACGGCTCAATATTAATAAAGAATGAAGAGTTTAATGTTGTTGAATATACTGTTACAAAATTGTCAAACTTTCCAACTTCATATAACGCATTATGCCTAAAGTTGTAAGTTTCTTTTGGACTATTTATATTTTCAACTAAATCAATTCCTTCAATCTTCTTCATACTTCACCTCTTACTTATTTTATTTTAAACTATTCTCACCTAAAAGTAAATATACTTTAGATAATATTGGCAACAAATTTTCCTTCTAAATCACGATAAACATTTACTCTGTAACCTTTATGAAATACAACACCTGGTTTTAAAAACGGTTTAGATAATACTTCTGAAATAATTTCTTCTTCACCACCAACTTTTTCTTCTGATGTTAATATTTGAACTGCATTAGGAACGATATTGTAAACAACACCTTCTCTAGTTCTAGTTATATAGAAGAATAATTGTTTATTGTTAATTGTGATACTGTATAAATCTAAAACCTGTAATTGATTTTTATTCGGTGTTACGATTTTAAACTGTGCACTATTATTCTCATGAATAATATTCATAATTTCTTTATATGTCATAGACTTCACCTCACATATATGTATTTAACCATTTGTCACCATTGACTCTGTACCATTCAGCGGCTTCTTCAGATGTTTTAATGTCTTTATGTAATCTTGTTAGTTCTGTATAGTATCTATTAATAGCTACTGTTGATGTACTTAAGTTGCGATACTGTTTTCTAAAAGCTAAATCATTATTAGGTGCAGCATTTAAAAATAACATTACAAACTTTTTAGCTTCCTTTAATCGATTTTCTAAAGATAAATTTTCACTGTCCCATGCATGTCCATGACATAGACACTCATATATATCACCATTGAAATATGTATTTGTGTTGCCAAATACGTTTGTTAATAAAAATGGTAACTTGTTATTTTCTAATTTAATTGAAATTGAACCGTTTCCAATTGCAAAACATGCACTATTAGTCCAAAATGAATATTTGTCTCTAGCACCACCTAACGCATTAGGCATATGCAACTGAGTTGGTCTTAATTTAAAGAATACTCTATTATCTTGAACACCAAAAACACCTTCTTCGATAGAATTTTCATCAATGTGAAAATTAATTCCATTTATATTTTCAACTGAGTCAATTGGATTTTTAAACTTTAATACCAATTCATCATCTGTTTTAAGTTTTTTGTTAAACATACCTTGTTTAACTGTTAATGTTTTAGTATCTAATTTTCCTAATTTAATCATCTAATTCACCTATCTTAAATTCTTACTTGAACTGTGAAATCTACACCATCATCTGTTGCAAATTGATACTCACATAAACCTTTTGTATCTTTCATAACATTTCTAACAACTTGATTATATCCACTATAGTCGTTTCTTAACTCAATCATCAAACAGTTTCTTCTTCCGCCATGAATTCCATCCACTTCACGAATTGCTTCTGGTTCAGTTTCTAAAAAATCAGCAGCAATATGTTTGAGTTCTTCCATGCTGATGCTATATATAGTCTTATCACAGTCTTCAATTTGTGATAACAAATATTTATACTGTTCATTCTGTTCAATCAAATAATATAAATGATGAGACATTCTGCAATACTGAACGTTTTGGCTACTAAGACCAGCAACGTTATTCATATATAAAGCATGTAATATTCTTCTATATAACAAGTTTTCCATTACTTACACCTCTTTTATTTACTATACCATTATAACAAAAAATAGGCTATTTGTAAATAGCCTAATACATCTTTTTAATTAATTCTTCATTGTTACCAAATAACTGTACTAACGTTCTGTAACGGTTAGATGTCTTATCGATAACAACCTCTGGTTTGCTTTCTTCCATCTTAGCAACAACAGGTTTTACTTCTTCAGTTTTCTTAACTCTTCTTTTTCTTGCTGGTACTAATAAATCATGTGATACATATTGTCTATAAGAACATTCATTTTCTTCATATAGAGTACTATACATACCATAATCTCTATAATTATTTTTATTATCATAATACACAACATTGATTTTATTCTCAATAGGCATACATAAATCTTCATTGATTTTTAAATTATCATTTTCGTTCATGTCTATTTTAACAGAGTTTTTAATTGAAAACATAATATGAGTCATTGTATTATCTTTAAACTGTGCCTCTAATTCTTTCCTAAAAGCAGGTTTACTATTAAACATTTTTAATAATTTATTTTTATTGAATTTAGACTTTTCAATAGAGATAATAGGATTTTTCATCATATATGACATCATATCATGTGTTAATATGAACATTGGTACAACATTATAAAAATGATATTCTGTTTCAGTATTTTTAATACAGATATGATATTTTAAATTCTTTTTACTTTCTTTTGTATACGGTTTAAATTTACAAATTGTATTATAGTTTGTTGTAACAATCTTAAATGCATATCTATCTGTAATTTTCATATTCTAACACCTCTTTTGTTTACATAATCTATTATAACAAAAAAAGACTATTCTGTAAATAGTCTCTTTACATCTTTTTCACGTTTAACTTATTATTTAAATCTTTATAGACAACAAATTTCTTGTTACCTCTCAAAACAATACCAGGAGCTAAGAAAGGTGTCTTTAAAATGTGATTAATAATTTCTTGTTCTTGTACTTCAATATTTTCATTTTCATCCTTGAAGATGTTGCCTTTAATAATTCTAATATCTCCACTATTAGTTCTTTGAAAATATAGGTCAAGGTCACCAACTTCATTAATTTTAACCGATTGAATAGGTGTTCCTTCTCTTGGTTCGTCAATAAAAGAAATATACACATTCGCTACTCTATCTCGATAATTACGTTCTGCTTTTGTGACAAAGTTATCATATCTAGTCATATTTTACACCTCTTTATAGAAATCCTTGATAATATATTGAAGATTATTGTAGTTTTCTGAATACCACTTTCTCGCATCTTCTTGTGTTTTAATGTCTTTTTGTTCCTCTGTTAAATATTTATACGTACGGTCAATATATCTACGTAGACTATTATTACCAATCTCATTGTCAAACTGACCTCTCATACGTAAATCAGTATTTGGTTGTCCTTGAAGAATAGTAATAATATATGATTTAAAATTAGACATTATAGCTTCTAGTGATGTAGATTTATTATTTAATGTTCTTCCATGACAAATTCTTACAAAGTCCATATCATTTAATATAATATCACAGCAACCCCAGAAAATATTTGTCATAAAGAACGGTAACAGACGATTCTTAAAAGATAAATACCACTCGTTGTTGTAATATGCAATAAAACAATCGTTTGTCCAAATAATATATTTCTCTTCATTTGGATTTACAATAGATGGCATAATAATTCTTTGAGGTGGTAACTTATATATAAGTAATTTATCACTTCTATTAGTTTCAACCTTAATAAATCCCTCATTAATAGGTTCATCACATCTATAATCAGTACATATAACATTAGAGTCACTAATATTAATTCTATTTGATAATTTAATAGGTTTATTAAACATTCCATCTTTAATGGTTTTGTTTTCTACATTTACCATATAAGTCTTAATCATCTCAACACCTCTTTTATTTACATATACCATTATAACAAAAAGAGACTACATTGTAAATAGTCTCTTGTAATTTTTAAGCATTAATTTTACTGCTAAGTAGATAAATACAACTACTTCTATTAATCCTGCAAATAATGTGTTATTAACATTTAACATTCTTGAAACAATGTCAGCCATAACACCTAACATTATTAATGCGAAGAATGCTGCAAGTAACTTAATTACCAAAATCATGAATATATTTCTTTTCTGCATTTTTGTTTTCATGATTCAATAATAACACCATTATTTAATTTTGTAAATAGTTAATTTTTAGGAACGTAACGATTAACCATGAAATCACCGGCTCCATTAACACATGTCTGCATCCAAATAGAGCCATCACCATTTAATCTATGTGCTGGGATATACTCTTCTGTATGAGAACCATATTCAGTATGGTCGTATACGTAAGTTCTTCCACCAATACATACTTCACCTGGTGTTGATGAAATCATTTGTCCCGCCGCATCGTAATTATGTGCAGCGAAGTAACCAGGAGCCCATTCCCATAAACCACCTTTATCTACATCTGCTTGTCCATTATATGCATAACCATAAGATGGTGTCCATGCACCAGATGCGTATGAAGGGGCATAACCAGAATAAGAATAACCACCACTTGCGTAGCCACCATGAGAGGATTGTCTTGCTAATCGTTCTGCCTCTTCTCTCTCACGTTGTAACTTTTCTTCTATTTTAGCATCAATTTCTTGTAATTTAGTTTGATACTGCTCTTTTTGATAGTCTTTCAATTTGTCTATTTCACTCTGAATTACTGCAATATCTTCTTTTACAAGATTTTGTTCTGCACTTGCTAATCTAGCCTCAATAGTTAGTTTTAGTTCACTATTATCGATAGCTTTACTTAAAACATTATTGGCAGAATAAAAAGCACCTATAGGTGCCTCTGACACACTCTCTACATTGTTCTCTGCCGCAACAGAAAGTGGACTTGTCATAAAGACAAAAATAAAAAATACTTTAATTATTCGTTTGAACATTTGTCGTTTTGAAAACCTTTCTACAATTTAATTTTTTAAAAGTACCTCTATTAAACTATATGTATTATATCGAAAAAGAGAGCACTAATCTGTACTCTCTAAAATGTCTTTAAATTTAGTTTTTAGTGGAAAAATCGTATATACCCCACTGTCTCTTGCTTCGAAATAGCAAATGTATTCATATCCACACTCTTTATACTGTTCAATATCTGCATCAAATACTTCTACACATATATCATCGGTTGTTTCATTATAGAATACATCATAAACCATTCCTCTAAAATAAGAATGAGGTAATTTAGATACTTTATCTTTAGCAATATCTTCTATTCTTTGTCTTGTTATCATTTTAACATCCTCTTTAAATAGAAGAGTAGATGTTTCCACCTACTCTTAATGTCTCTTTCCAATCTTGAAGATGACGTTCTTGATTTCGTTAATTAAATGTCTCTTACTGATGTTTCCATCGAAAGTGAAGTAACTATCAATGAAATCAATGAGCATCTTAAACTTCTTGTTCATCTTAGGACTATTGAATGGCTTACATGTACCAATCATAGAGTCTACAGTTTCAACTTCTACAACCTCTTCATCTTCAATAACTTCGTCTTCTACAGTGTCATCATCTGTTAAATCCCATAATGTTGGTGTAGATGGGTATTCATCTTCGTACCACTTACGTTCATCAGATGAGAGACTCTTACCATAAGTTGTTCCATAATCACGACCATAAGTTGTACCATAACGAGGAGTGTAACCTGTAAATGTCCACTTTGGCTTAGCAACTTGTCCATACCAAATATCAATTAACTTTTCATCGAATTCCATGTCTAACATTTCATCAATGTCGTAATAGTATTTATTGTCATTACCTAAAACATAATTAGGCATTTCAACAAAATGTTCTACAATTTCAGGGATAACATACTGAGATGTTACACCACGTACTGTAATCCATGTATGCATCTGAACTGTATTAGTATTGAACTGACCGAAAACTAACTGAAGTCCATCAACCTTAGAGTTTGCAAGGTCCGTACCAGATGCAAATGCCTGCATACTGTTATGTGAATGTGTTTCCACATACATTCCAATGTACTTATTTAATGCATCGTATACATCGTCATTATCTACAGCTGTTAATGCACCAGAATTATCTTGTTTAGGTGTATAACTAAATAATTCATCTGTCCAGAAGTGAACACCCTTAATATCTTCTAAATTCTTTTCAACGCCATTCACATTTAATGTTCTCTTGCCCTTAGCATTATAGAAATTAATCTGTGCTTCTTTACCTGTTGATTTAGTAGTATCATGATACCACTTAATCACATATCGAATAGCTTCTGCTGGAATCTTTGGTAAATCTTCTGAAGTAACAGAGATAGTTTCTTCCATCACTGGTAAACCTGCAAACTTATAATCACTTACTTGCTTAACTGATTCACCAATCCATGACTTCTGTTTTTCAAAAATACCGTTTCCTGCAAGAATTGTTGTCTTAATCAATCCTGGGTTAGTAATTTCTTCATTACTCTTGTAAACTGCTTGTAATTCCATATTTTAGCACCTCTACTTTTTACTTTTCAATTATATTATAGTTTTTGAGGGATGTAAATAACTAATTTTCAGAATTTAAAACTTTACTCTGACTTTCTTCTAAGTACTTTTCACTATTGGTATTAATTTCATTCTGAATATTAGTATCATAGTTTTCTTTAACAATATTCCAATAATTCTTGTAACTTCCTAACAGTGTCTGAGATACCGTATTTTCTTGTTTTACAATCTGTCTCTCTTCTTTAAATTCAAATTTTGTATTAAATGATAAGAAATGTTTTGTTATGTCATTAAATAGTTTCCAGTTTATTTGTTGTTTATTTATCTTAGTGATGTTAATAAAGTTTAATCTTACGATAGGATTCTCTTGATAATTAATAGAGTTTAATTTTTCTCCAATAAGGTCTTCTATCTCTTGAATAGATAAATTATTACAATTTAATAAAATGTCATACTGAGGTCTCTGATGAATATTATGAAATACAGGTGTCATTTTATTGTTGTCTATATCCCATTCTGTCCAACCTTTTTCTGATTCTTTATCGCTAAAACCTCTTCTAAATAGAGAACCACCGTAGAATACTTTATTCTTCTTAGGGCCCACCCATCCTCTTTCGTGAATATGTCCTAATAGAATATAATCCCAATTTAATTCTAAAACGCTCTGGGGAATTACAATTTCTCTAGGTTCTGCTTCTGTATGTAAAACAGAATTACTTACTGGGTCATAAATAGAACCATGTGTACATAAAATATTAAACTTACCTTGAATAGGCTTAACATCTTTCATTGTATCAAGTTGTTTATTATATCCATGATGAGAAACTAAATGTAATACAATATTCTCTTCTAATTCTACAATTTTATAAGGTTCTATGAAACTATATAAACCAAGCTCAGGAATATTTAAAATATCACTGCTTGGAATTTCCTTTAGAATATCTGAACTATCGTGATTTCCTGCCAAACAATAAAAAGGAATCTTATGATGAGATAGCTTCTTAATAGCTTCTAATCCTTCGTGAATTGTTCGAATAGAAGGGTTAGGATTATGAAAAAAGTCTCCTGTACATATAACATAATCGACATTAGATTGAATAATATCGTCGATTGTGTCATTTAATGCATTATATCCATCTTGTTCTCTTAAATTAATGTCATCTTCCGTTTTTAACTTTCCAGAGCTATATCCTAAATGAATATCTGAGATATGCGCTATCTTAATCATGATTTGATTCCTCGACAATACAGAAAATAACATCATTGTCTGACGTATTATAGATTAATTCTTTCCCATTAAAATTAGAAAAGAATGTGTTGATTTCTAACTTATCGTTCTTAAGAAAATCACACATAGTTGATAATGCTTCTACCAATGATGCATGAACTAAAATCTCTGCATCGATTTCAATATTATTATATGAAGTAATTTTTATTAATTTAAACTTTTTACTCATGATATATCACCTCTTTATTAGTAATATTATTATACAACAAAGGTGATGTCAGGCTGCATGAAACTATAATTTTGACTAAAAGTGATAGATTATACAGCTTCACCGCGTTTACGCTTTTTAAGGCTGTAAAAGTAGTACAGTAGGCCGCTGTTTTACGTCCTGACCACTTTCTAAAATATTAAAAAGATACTCTTTCGAGTACCTTTTGGTTAATCGTCTAAAATTTCGTCTAATTCTTCTAAATCGTCTAAGTTTTCTTCTACTTTCTTCTTTGTTTTCTTAGATGTTACTTTTGTTTTGACCTTACGTGCTTGTCTTGTTAATTTGTCTACACATTCTCCAACTAATTCGTAATAATCTAAACCATAAACCTTAGCATGTAATGTTTCCTTATTAGAAATAATAGTTCCTTCAACCTTAAACTTATTATTCTTTTTGTGCTCAACCTCAAATCTAATTTCTGTGTCATCTTTAATGACAAGTGGAAATGACTCAAGAGATTTGCACTTTTTAATTACAATCTCCTCCATTGATTTTGTGACTTCACCGTCACGGTTAAAAATCGTAATCTTCATAAATTAATTATACCTTTCTTATTTTTTACTATTCTTAATGTCTCGCATATCTTCTTCACCAGCATACATTGCCTCAATCTCATCAACTGTTGGTTTCATAAAATATATTAACCAAATAAATAAAGAGAATAGTAAACCAGCGATAAAAGTATAATAGACACTATTTACCTTAATGGTTAGAACAAATAAAATAATACAAACACCAGCAATGATAATTGATAAATTTGTTCTTTGTTTAAATGATAAATCTTTTAACCATTCAAACTTAAATCTCTTATTATATCTCTGTTTTATCTCTGTTACAATACTAAATGTAAATGAAAATAAAACAATAGATACATACAATACAACTAGACATCTTATTGTATTAAAAATAAAATTCCATGGTAAATAAATATCAACGACTAATCCCAAAAAGAAACCAATTAAACTTAACATAATAAATGACATAAAAAACAATGTCTTATTAGTTGTGTTCAATTTCTTCTTTAAGAAAGACAAATATTTAAAAAATTTCTGCATATCTTGTTACCTCTCGATTCCTAAAAAACTATATGCGTCCTCCAACGCCTTTTTCTTTTGATTTGAATTATAAATCTTTTCAGCTTCTACTTGAGCAGCTTCAACATATTTAACATGTTCATTAACATCGCAGAATCTGAGATTACTTTCACCAGACTGTTTTGTACCTAAAATATCTCCAATGTTTCTTGTTGCCATATCAGACAAAGCAATTTGGAAACCATTATCACTATGCACAAGAGCATTTAATCTAGGATTATCATCTTTACCATCGTTTACTAAATAACAATAAGATTGTAAATTATTTCTTCCTACACGTCCTCTAATTTGATGAAGAGAACTCGCACCAAATCTTTCAGCTCCTAATATCACAATTATGGTTGCTTCTTTAATGTCAATACCAACTTCTACGATAGATGATGCTATCAACACATTAAATTCCCCATCTCTAAAACCTTTTAATGTTTTTTCTTGTGCTTCCTTAGATTGTTTTCCTGTTACAACCTTGTATTTAATATTATTTGCATATAACATAGGTAAATGTTTCATTGCTTTATCTATCTTTGCTGTTGAAATACATTTTGTGTCTTCTTCAACAGCCGGAGCAACAATAAACATTTTATGTCCATTTTGTAATTCAGTATTAATGTTATTCCAGACATCTAAACATTTCCCTTTAAGAAATTCTTCACTGTTCACTTTTAATAATTCTGTTTTAATTGGAATTCTATCTTGAGGTTTTTCTTCAATAGTAATTAAATGTAAATCACCGAAAAATGATGTTGCAACACTTCTCGGAATCGGTGTTGCCGTCTGTGAAATTAAATCAGGAATTTTTCCATCTTCTCTTACACTTAATAATTGTTCTCTCTGAACTACACCAAACTTTTGTTGTTCATCTACTACAACTAATCCTAAATTATGAAACTTAGGAACTGTTAATACGCTATGAGTACCAACTAAAATATCTATTTCACCATTCTCTAATTTTTTGTATATGTCAGCCTTTTCTTTAGCTTTTGTCTTTCCTGATAAATATACAATGTTAGGTTTTTTACTTAACTTTTCTGTAAATTTAACAAACGTTGAATATAACTGCTGTGCAAGAATCTCTGTAGGTCCAACTAATACACTCTGAAAACCACAATCCGCATTATATAAACAAGCCATCTGAGCACATATTGTTTTTCCACTACCAACATCTGCTGATAATAACACTTTTTCTGGTGTTGTACTTCTTAAACAATTAATCATTTCTTTTATTGCATTAGATTGACCATTTGTTAATTTAAATGGGAGATTTTTATAAGCTTCTTTAGAATAATTTGTCTTTCCTGTTGGAACCTTACTTAATCCAATTTCATCTTTTGAATTATGCTTCCTATCTAAGAAAACTAACTGTAAATATAACAATTCAATATATGCTAATTTATCTATTGTATCAATATAGTTTGTTACATCTTTTGGAAAATGTAAATCATATAGCAATTCCCATAATGAAGAATCTAAATTTATATAATCTGCTAAATCTTTACCATCAAATCTTGTAAATACTTCTTGAACGCATTGAGTTAAAGCTTTTGATGTAATCTGTCTATATACTGGAATGATAGGCATACTTTGAACATCTGCTTCTGAAAAAATGTTCTGTCCACTCGCCTTATCTTTAGCAATCTTCATTAATTGAATAATTGCAACATCTCCAGGTTTATACATTCTGCCTAAATATGCACCACCAAAAAATGTGATTTCAAATTCTCTCTTACTTTCGACATCTTGAACTTCTATATATGCTTTCCCATTCGAAACCATAACATTTTCAATAATACATCTAACAAAAACTGACTCACCAAAAGGACAATGATTCCAAGCTTCAGTTCTTCTTCTATCAATATACTTTACCGGTCTTTTAAATAAAAGTTCTGCTGCATTGGTGTACCCTAACTTATCAAAACCTTCTTTTTTAATTTTATAACCATAATATACGGTTGATAATTCAGACAAATCAACGTTCATAATATCTCTCATTGTATTATATGAAGTTAATGGTGTTTTAATGATTTCATCTAATTCTTTATCAATAATAAATTTTGGTAAGAATGGATGTACCCATGAAGATAATAATCGATAACTTTCATATAATCTACTAAATGGTACACGATACGTATCTTTCATGATATTCGTTGCGTTAATTGAATTTAAAATTCTTATATATGACTCAATTGGCGGAACAGTAATTCCAAGATAACCTTCTGCCAATTGATAAACTTTTGGTTGAGCAACCTTTTCTGCTTGCTTCTTAATTAATTTTAATTCATTCTCTAATACATCAATGTTATTATAAAATTTCTTAATAAAGAAAAATGCTGAAAAACAATTATTAGTATAAACAGGAAAAGTATACGTATAAGAACCTAACATACATTCATCTTTAAGTGCAACAAACTCTTTTAAAATTAAGAAACTTAATGGTCTCTCTGTTTTAATAACAATATGTTCACCTGATGCATCTAATCTTACTCGTATGGACCTCTTACAACTAAAGTTATAAGATTCCTGCTTCATCAACTTCGTAACCTCTATCTCCACAGGCGTAACTTCGGGTTGTCCCAACCCTAGTTTTATATTTTCTTTATCATTTTTCATAATTTCAATCCTTCGTTTAGAATATTGATGGCCGCATTAATATCTCTGTCATGATGAGTACAACAATTAGGACAAGTCCACTCTCTAATAGAAAGATTCTTTGTTTCCTTATTTACGTATCCACACGTACTGCAAGTTTGAGAACTAGCAAAAAACATGTCTACCTTTACAACAATTCTTCCATACCATCTTGCCTTATATTCTAACATTCCAACAAACTCTGACCAAGATACATCAGAAATACTACGAGCAAGGTTATGATTTTTGAGCATATTCTCTACATTAAGTGTCTCAATACAGATAATATCGTTTTCTCTTATTAATGTTGTAGATAATTTCTGTAGAAAATCTTTTCTCTGATTAGCTATATACTCTTGTAATCTTGCTACCTTAATTCTGGCCTTATTATGATTAAAACTATCCTTTGGTTTTCGGGATAGTCTTTTCTGTAACTTGGCCAGTTTCTTCAACGACTTTTTAAGGTATTTAGGATTCTCTACAACTTCTCCATCACTCGTAACACAGAAATCTTTAATTCCTAAATCTAAACCTACTGCGTTACCTGTTCTTTCTAAAGGTTCTACTTCTACATCTGTACAACAAAGAGAGACATAATATTTCCCGCTTGGTTCTTGAGAAACAGTAGCATTAAGTATTCTTCCTTGAGGTATTAACCTGGTTTTCGTTTTTACCATTCCTAATTTCGGAAGTTTAATGTACTTACCGCAATAATGAATATGTTCCCTCGTCCTGTACGAAAATCTATGTGTTCTTTTTGATTTAAATTTAGGGAAACCAGAGTGTTCTTTAAAGAATTTTTGGTAAGCTATGTCTAAATCTCTAAGAGATGATTGGAGAGCCTTAGAATCAACCTCTCTCAACCATGCTAATTCTGACTTAAGTTTGGTCATATCACTAGCACATTGTACATAAGAAAATGTTTCTTTATTCGTTTCATACGCCTTGATGCGTTTCTCCAAATAATAGTTATAGACGTATCTGCATGAACCGAATGTTTTAGCGATTAATATTCTCTGTTCCTTATTTGGATAAATACGATATTTATATGCTTTCTCCATTACTCTCACCTCACTCTCTTTTTTGTTTTATTTTTCCATTATTTATATCAAAGGATATTATGGTAATATCACCAAAGTATCAAATGTTTCTACTTAATGATAAATTGACGTCTTTAACCTTTCGCAATTTCCAATAATTCTAACAATGGTAACATCTTATCTAAAACGTTATTATCTAAAGACTCAATCGCTTTAGTTAAATCTTTCTTAATAAGAATTGTACTTTGTCCAGAATTATAATGATATGTTGGATTAAAACTTTCAACTAGTTTTGCTAATCCTTCAATGTTGTCAAGTTCAATAATAGCGAATGCTCTATCTGAACCATCCATTTTAATTAAATCTTTTAATTTTAATATGTTATTACTATAACTACTATCCATATTTATTATACAACTTATAACTGATGCTTTATTATTCTTCTTTAATGAATCTTGAATATAAGACATTGTATACTCATCGTATGTAGTAATTAACTCATTCATGTCTAAAATTTTCTTTACAAGACTATCTATATCTACTTCATGTGATATTTCTTCTTTGATAGACTGCTCTTCCTCGTTCTGGCTGTTAATTTGTGCATTCTGAGGTGTTTCTTCTATCTTATCAGTAGAATAATCATCTTCTTCATAATTATCGTCCTGTGCAGTTTCTACAATGTCTTGTTTAAATGGTCTTTTTTCAACTTGTGTATCGTTATTATTTTCTAAAACAGCATCACTATTTTTAGCTGCCATTTCTAATCTTTCTCTAAGTGATAATGTCATATTTTATGCCTCCAAAATTGTTGTTACAAAAGCTGACACAAAACTAATTATAATACTCATTAGTAGTGTCTTTGTGAAAGTGAAATTGATTCCAAAATATCTAAATAATAACATTGTAATGATTGTGTTGATAATTAATGAAACTAATCCTAACGTTACAATGTTAAATGGTAATGAGACAAGCTTAACAAGAGGTTTAATGATTTTTACTAACACAGTGTAACAAAATCCAAGAATGAAATACACTTTAATGTCCGTAATTCCAAAGAATTGGAAAAAATAATCTAAAACAAACAATGTTATTGTTGTTGCAAAAAATTGAATCATTGCACTACCTCTTTCTTTTTCTTAATTATTAAATATGCTCCAGCGCCTAAACCTGAAACAACAACTAAACCAATCGCTAATGGAATAAAAATATTTCCATTATTAACTTTAATTGTTTTGTTCTCTTTAGGATTAATAATAGATTTAATATCATCTTCAATTGTATCAGATACAGGAATATTACTCTTAAAATTGTCTTTATCTTCTTTGTTCAATGTAAATGTTCCTTTATCAGTCGCTGTCTCAATTACCTTATTCACCTGTTCTTCATTATTAATATCTAAATTATTTAAATCATCTGTCTTCATAAATGTTGCATAATCTATTGAGACAGATTTGTCAATTTTTTCCTTATCTTCAGTCATTACTAAGTTAAAACCATTCTGAGCGACAAATCTATGAGGTTTTACATATAATAGAACAGTTCTATAATCTGAACTTATAAAACCAATCTTATATTCATCTTCTATTGTTTTATCTGCCAACCATCCAATAGATTGACTAGATTTTAAAAGTACTCCAATTGTCTGATTAGAGTTATTATAAATTTTAATATCAACAGCACCAGTTAGATTATCGTTTTCTAATTGTTTTCTCTCTACTTCTATCTTAAAACCTTCTGTTGGAACAGTTATCTCTTCAGCATTTACAGGTCTTATAAAAGATAAAATCATAAATAAACCTAAAAATATTTTTCTCATGATATTGTTATCTTCCTTTCTGTTGTATTTATATCATAAAAAGACTAGAATTAAATCTAGTCTTATACATGCATTACTGAAACACCTGTAGCGATAAACATATTCTCATCAGGAACATATTCATCAGTGTCTTTATTCTTCTTTAATGATTCAATCTTAAGTACCTGATTTCCTGTATTTGAACCATAATATACCTTAATCTTAGAATCAATATAATTAGATAATATACTTAATGTCTGAGCACCAAATTCGATAACTGTCTCAACATCTCCTGATTCACTTTCTAAGTCAATATCAGTTGTATCGTTGTTTGTATTCTTAAACTCAATCTTATTATCATTCAACTTCAACCAAATCTGATTACTATCTGGACTCAACTTCATCATCGCCTGAATACCATATTTAAATGAGTTAATATCTGTGACAAATGAGCGTTCTGTCATGGCTGTTGTCTTAAATGCATCATATTTAAGAGGTTCAAGATTAACAGTTGAAACTAAATGAAGAATATTATCTGAATTGTAGAAACCAAATTTTGAACCATTCTTAATTAATGTAATTGGCTCATTAACATTAAATGTATTCATTAATGTTGCAACTTGTAATGGTTTCAATAATACATTAAAATCTTTACCACTATATTCCATTGTCTTCTCTACTAAACCAAATGTGTTTGTAGAAACTAAACGCAAGACATTGTCTTTTGCAATAATATTTAAGCATGATGCTGGATGGTTATTTAAAACAACATCATTAGGAATCAACTTCGACAATTCATTAACAATTTTAATGAATTCATTACCATTAACACTTCCATGTTCCTTAATATCAATCTTAAAATCAACGATAGGTGTGTCAATAATTGGAACTCTAAAATCAGATGTGTCAGTACGAATTGTTAATACATTCTTATCGTCTGAAATTTCTAGTTTAATTGGTGCCTCATTAACAGGAATTAATCCAGCGATTGTCTTTAACTGAACTCCAGATAAACATAATTTCATTGTCTCATAAGATTCTGAAGAAAAACGCATATCTCCAGATAAAATACATGAAGGCGAACAATAAGATAAATTTAATACATTATTATCCTTAATGTCTAAAATTAATTGTGAAGATTGGTCCTTACCGACGTTTTTTGTTACTGTTTTTGCAAGATTTACAAATTCTGCATTATTTACATTTAAAATCATATTTTCTCTCCTATTTCTTATTCTGTACTACGAAAAATGAATACTTTTTTGTTCTGTCTATATCTAAATTAAATATACAATTGTTTGTTGTTAATTTTTCATCAGATGATGCAATAATAATATTAATGTGTGGATTACTTTTGCAATAATTTGAAAATGCTTCTCTAAATTGAGCAGCCTTCAAATGATTTGTCTCTTCACTTACAACATAACAATCTATAATAATCAATAACTGATTTTTCTTATCAAATAAACTATTCTTATTAAATTCTGACTCAGGTTTTGCCCACATTGCATCTAAACACTGGTCCATAGTTAATATCTTTACACTTTCAGGTTGAATTCCAACATTAATTAAATGTGTTGCAATCTCAAATGCTTTTGATTTATTTTTAATAATATTATCAGAGAATAAAGCCATTCTAACTGTTCCATTTCTCTGTAGTAATTCTCTTACTTTCTGGTCTGTATAAAGATTATAACTTAACTTAGAATATTGACTATATCCCTTTAAGTTTAATAAAGCTGACCATTGTCTTAAATTATCTAAAATCTGTTCTCTATTACTCATAACCACCAATCCAAATCTTTTTCATTAAACTTATTAAATCTCTGACTTCTTACTTCTTTTAAGTATTCTTCAAATTCACCATTCTCAATTCTCATATTAATCATCTCAATATTCCAATCAGTGAGAACCATATTCTCATTGGATAATACACATACAACATCTGAAAATCTTTCTTCTGTCATTTTCCCTGTTAATACATACTCTTCAATATATTTCTTTAACAGTTTTATCATTACAGCCATCTTTGTATCATTTGAATTATGAATGAATTTTACTAATCTAGAAGCAATATCTTGTTTCCATAAGTCATCTCTATATGTTATGTCGTGTAGATATTTATTTCTTTTAATATTGTTTTGAATCTTTTCATCATCAACTATTCTATACATATTAACTAAATGCTCCATCAAAAATATCTATATCTTCATCATCTTCTTCAAACTTAGATACATCATCATTCCAAATTGGTTCCTGAATTTCAATTTCTTCTGTCTCAGATTCTTCATTATTTTGTTGTGTATTAGAATCCCCACCAAAGCCTTGTAATTCATCGTCATCATTATCTAATATTTGGTTTTTCGCTAATTCAATAGGGAATGACATATACTTACCAGTCTGACCACCACGATTCTTTTCAAGCAACACTGTCATTTTCTTTTCAATACTGTCATCATGTAAATCTCTATGTAGAATAATTGCAACGTCACTATCATTTGCAATATCACCAGCATCTTTAATATCTGATAAATGAGGCATAGGGTCTTCATCGCCTCTACGTTCACGGTTTACCTGTGCAAGAATAACAATAGGAATTCCTAATCGTCTAGCCATTACCTTAAAGCTTCTAGATAGTGTTGCTAACTCTTCTCGTTTACTTCTTCCTGAAATTGCAATTAATCCAAGATAGTCAACAAATAAAACATCTAATCCATCTGTCTTTTTCTTTGTGTAAGCTTTTGCCGCAATCTTGTCCAATGTTAAACCTGGTTCATCTTCAACTACAACATTCCAGTTTGCGATTTCTTCTAATGCTGTATTGATTTTTGTCTGCACAAAATTATTATTAGCAGCTCTTGTAGGTGACAGGTCACTTAAGAAAATATCATTTGTATAAGATACCATTCTTTTAATAATATCTGTCTCGTCTACCTCTAATGAAACATACATTACTTTCTTACCTAGACGTGCAGCATGTGCAGCCCAGTTCGTTGCCATTACAGTTTTACCAACAGATGTTCTGGCTGCAATTGTTACTAATTGTCCACTTCCAATTCCACCATCTTTTAAATATCTATTTAACTGTCTCCATGGTGAAGGAATAACATCTGCCAATGGTGCTTCTGGATTTAATGCAGCACCAGCAATATCTCTAAATTTATCAACAAAAGGTTTATAATCTCTATTATCAGTAATTCTCGTATTCATATCTTCTAGAGATGTTCCAATACGAATTAAACCTTCTGATGGGTCTATAGCACCACTTAAAATTTCTTCTGTTGCTTTAGTTGCTTCACTATTAATACGTCTAACAGTTTCAAATCTCATTAATTTTTTAGCAATACTTAATAATGAAGTATAACATGGGGTAATGATAGCGTGAATATCATCTTGAGATAAAGATTCATTACCTTGTCTTACTGCATCGATAATATCGTCTAAAGAAATTCTCTGCCCTTCTTCGTTAGATTGAGCTTTTGTCTTTAAACAATTCCATGCTAATTCATATTTCTTACTTATAAATGTATATTCATCTAAAACGGACATTACATTAACGATTACAGATTGCTCTTTTAATGCCGCCTGAATTAGAGATAATTCTGTTTGAATTTGTTCTACATTATTTTCCATATTACTTCATTATCCCTTCATTGCTTCACTACATTTATATTATACAACAGAAGACCGCTGTACTCGCGGTCTTTATATCGATAAATATTAAGATGTAAATCTAAATCTAACTGTTGCTTCTGTTGGAACCATTCTTGAATAAACACTATATAACTCTGCATCTTTTAATGCTTGAGTATCTACAATAGTTCTGTCACCTTCTGGTACGTAAATAAACTTAGTACCATTCGCTGTGTATTCCTTTAAATTATGAGATTTCATAGATTCAATTAATCTAGACTTAACTTCTTTTTCTGTCTCTTTAAATCTATCAATCTTTAATTTAAGGTCTCTTAATTTTCTAAGAGCTTCTCTACCTTCAGGAGATAATTGTCCATCTTCTGTAACAGAGAATGAAATGTCATCCGAACTATAATCTTTTAATGATGTTTGATAATCTTTAGCAACCTTTGCTAACTTGTCGTCTTCAATATCATCTTCAGTTGTAATAAATTCATTGTAATGAGATAATTTTGAATATTGGTCATACAAACCTTGTTCTTTTAATGAATCTACATCTACAGTTGTTCTTTCTCCAGCAGCAATAAATGAAACAGTTCCTAATTCGTCTTTAATAGACTTAACATTAGCATTCTCCATCGTTCTTAATAACTGATTTTTGTAATAATCGAATGCGGATTCCAATCTCTCTTTGTTTCTCTTTGCTTTAACTAATAGTCTAGATGCTAAATCTACACCTTCACTGTTATAAACATAAGCATTATTATTAACTGTTGCAAATCCAATTTGTTGATTTTGATTTAGCTGTTGTAGTTGAGTGTTTAGATTATCAGCAGCTCTTTGAGCAGCATCAATTGTTGTAAAATGTGCTTCGTCTCCACCATAAGGACATGGTCTAACTACAGCTTTGCATATTCTTGGGATGCCTCCCTTACCAATATGGTATTTTGTCATCTTATCCTCCATTCTTTATAACGTAAAAACCTATATTATTGAAATATTTTACCTTACTCTGTCTTACATCTTTACCAAAATAATGCTGATGTCTCTTTTCTAATCCAACCATTACTAATTTATCTTGTTTATGTTCTTCTAAATAGTCTCTCAAACTAGACGCTAATTTTGTATGAGAAGAATCTTGTAAGATGACATCTATATTTTCATCTGTTAATCCAACACCATTGTCATTAAACAATTCTTCAAATACATCTAAACCACCATTATGTTTTAGATTTCTACACTCAATATCAGATAATGTAGATTCTTGTATATGCTTCTCTATTTTCTTTTCTTTCTTTTTTAATAATTTTTCATTGTCAGCATTTTTCTTTTTGATTTGTTTTAATGCGTAATCTCTTACAAGTGAACTAGAGTCATCTTTTAGGATTTCTAAACCATAATTCTGTTTTGCAACTTCTTTACGAACCAATGGACTTGGGTCGTTAATTAGTTTGTCTAAATGTTTACCCTGTGCGGCAACTATAGCACGAACAAACTCGTCTGGGTCATCTGATAATTTGTCTAATTGGTCTCCATGACGTGCAACAGCTGCTCTAACTGCCGGGCTCTTATCATTAACCAAAAACTCTGAACCATAACCAGCTTCTGCACATTCAACTCTATCGTGCCCATTATTACTGTACATCTTCTTTGTCATTGTTTCACTATACTCATCAACCTGTTTCTGGAACTCGCTATCTGTCATTCCATCAATTTGATGCAACACATGATTACAATTACCACTTCCAGGTGTCTTAGCTGTACACCAAGTAACTTCACCATTCCTGTTTAATGCTTTTATTCTTGACATGTCTTGATTTCCTTTCTACCAACTTATATATCAAAAAAGAGGATAATCACTTATCCTCTTCATCTTCTACAAACATGTCATCCACTTCTTCGTTTAAACTCTCTAATTCCGCTAAGAGTTCAGCATCAGTCATATCCTTTAGTTCTTTCTTATCCATTTTTAGTATATATACCTTTCTAATTATATTATACAACTTTTAAATATCGTCTTCATTATCCTCTTTTGTTGAAACAATGTCTTCGTTTTCTATTTCTTTTTCTAATCTCTTAAGGTCTCTGTCGAATTCTTTTGATTTTTCTTCAAGATGATTTTTTATTTCTCTAATTATTTCACTATCTATAATTGTGGTATGTTTTGAAGAACCTTTAAAATCACTATCTATTTCTTTTTCTATTGATTCTGTTTTTTCTTCTTTCATTAGCTCATTATTCACAATATCTCTAACAATTTTACTTTTATCATTTTTGAGAATATTCAAACCATAACCTCGTTTAGCACATTCTACTCTATCGTTCTCATCTGAACTATTTAATTTCTGCAACATTCTCTCATTATACTCGTCAACACATTCTTGAAATTCACCATCTGTCATTCTTGCACCTTGATGTAGAATATGATTGCAATTTCTTTGTCCTGGTGTCCTTGCGGTACACCAGGTAATTTTACCATCTCGATTTAATGCTTTTACTTTTGACATACTTTTACCTCTATTTCTATATCAAAAAAGCAGGATTTAATTTCCTGCTTTACTTACATAAACTTTGTAATATTTGCTTATTGAGCATTTCTTTTGCAATATCTGCAGTCCACGAGTTTTCATCATGTTTAAGAATTTCTAGACCATAACCTCTTCTTGCTACCGCTCTTCTTACCTCTGGCGATTCATCGTGCAATGCAATCTCTAAATATTTAATATCATCACAATGTTCAACAACATCTGCTCTGATATGAGGATTATCATTATGAATAAGAGTGTCGAAACCATATCCTTGCTCGATAACAGCAAACAACACAGACTCGTTATCATCATGAACGAGGATATCTAATCCGAAACCTTGTTTTGCAACTTCATAACGAACGTTGTAGTCCTTATCGTATACTAAAATATCTAAACCATATCCTTGATGGGCAACTTTTTCTCTAACTCGAGGACTTGGGTCATTTACAAGAATATCCAGTCTATATTCCTCACAAGCGACACCCCATCTAACCTCTTCTGATTCGTCATGAATTAATTTTTCTAGGCCGTACTGACGCCACGCCACATGCATTCTGACAATCGGGTCTACGTCATTTATAAGTACCGCTAAATGCTTATCAGTACCATACTGTGCGACATATTTTCTTACACCACTATCTTTGTCATTCACAAGAATATCTAAGAAATGTCTGTTCTCTGCTAAAAGTGCTCGAATTACCCAGTTCTCGTCTGTTAAAAGAGACTCTAAATTTTTACCCTTTCTAATTTGTTGCATTTTTAAATAATCTTCATTTGTTCCTTCTCTTAGCACCCATGTTTCAAGTAATGTCTCACCCATATTATCACCTATTCACTTTTCTTTATATAATTATACAACAAAACAATATAGATGTAAATATTTAATTACAATTAGTTATCCATTCATGTTCTGGTAATGTTTCAATCCATTTACAAAACTCTCTCCACTCTGGAAGTCTGTGATTCTTGCGTTGATGATAAATAGTTTTTAATTGACGATAATTAGTAGTCATTGCAGCGGTCATTCTAAACCCACTAGGAATATTATATAAAATCTCAAGATATTTCTCTGATGTATTTTCGCCGTTATTATACTCATCTACCTTTTCTTGTAGAATTTTAATAATTCGCTCATCTACATACTCATTGCAAGCCTCTTTTAAGTCAAACTTTGTAATTCTATGCATAGTAGAGCCTGAACTAATAAAGTCAATAAAGTGGTATCTCTGCATTTCTACCCAAGCCTTGTTACTAAAAGTCAAATCAAACTGAACAATAATACCGTTTAAGAAATTATCGTGTCCACTTCCTAACTTTGCTTTTCCTAAAGAGTCTGTACTCTTTGTCTTCTCTGTCGTTAGATTTTCAAAGTCTGTTGCCATAGGAAACTTGGCTGCCCTAATACTATTTTCTAAACCATACACTTGTACATTATTTACTATCTTCATCACTTACACTCTCTTCCTTTGTTTCTTCTTTATATTGAGATTTAATGTCATTTAAATTCTCTTCGAACTTCTCGATATTATCGTTTATCCACTTATCTGCTTCTTCTTGATTCTTAACATTTCCGCTCTCATCAAGATAATTATCTTTATAATCTGTTGTATCTCTTAATTTGTTTGTCAATACTTCCTTCCAAGCATTTTCAAACTTAGACTCAATATTATCTACAGACTCTAAAGCTTTATCTTCATTCTGAGATTTAACTGTTAATTCTCTCATCTCACTATTCATTAATGTTGTTCTTAATGGTGTAGGAATAAATACACTCTTAACACCATGATTTTGATAAGAATTTCTTACATTATTTGTATCATCATAAATGATAGCCATCGAATCAGATGCTTGCTGAATTGCTCTCTCTGCACTCTGGTTCTTGGCCCATTCATCTATCGTTACATGAGACGCTTTTCCTTCAATAATGTTTCCATCGTAATCTTTTTTAATAACAACAGCTCTCTCGTTTCCAGATGTAAATGTATAACCTTCATTATGTGTATCTAATGTTACTGCAGATAATCCTTCAAAATTAGCTGCTGCTGCACATTCTTCACAATAATATAAACCATCTTCATTTACATAAGCTAATCCATCTTGTAACTTAATACCACACTCAATACAGTAATGGTCAGTTTCATCATGTTTCATTGTTCTAATTAATGTTTGAGTCATTCTTCCTACATGACTACGATACATTTTATCACTAATAGTAGATTTAGTTCCTGCCATAGCACCACGTAACACTTCATGCATCGTATCTTGCGCATTTTCTAAACTACCAAAACCTAATCCATTTCTAAATCCAGCAATTCCACCAACAATAGCTCCAGATGCAATATCTTTTACGTCTGTTCCAACACTTCTAACTTTATTTGTTGATTTTCCTAAGTGTTGCATTAACTGTAATTGACCAAAATTACCTATCTGGAACATATTTAATAGTTCATGTCTCTTCTTGAATATTACATATGAAATTACAATCATAAAGACTAACGACTGAACAGCTCCAACTGAATTTATTAATGCCATTGAGTTCGTTACTAATATAATAGATGTCATCATTAATATTGTTGTTCCAACACGTTTTACCATGGCACCTAATACAGTTCCAAAATATTTCTTCGCTATTTCGGTACCTCTACCTGCCCAGCAACCAAATAATAAGAAGATAGGAGATAGTACACCAAATAATGTTAATTGTAAACCATATACGATTCCCATAAATGCAAACACTATAGGTAATATTATACCAACACTTGTAAATAATAATGTGAGTGTTACTTGTCCAAATTTCAATCCGTAATCATTACCAATGAAGTAATTCCATTCTTTTGTTGGAGCTGTTGCTTTTACCATCGGAATATTACTAATTAAAGACTCTGTTGCTTTTGCATCTGATGGTGTATCACCAATATCTGTTAAATGGTCATCTGCTCCACCATTCGCATCTATATATGCATCAATTAATGCCATTGTATTCGCTCTCTTCTTACCTGTGCCACTTGTTGATGTAAAATATACACCACCTTCTGTTGCAGTATCTAAACCACCATGAGCATTGGCGAACGCTTTATCGTCTTGACGTTTAAAGGTTCTATTCTTATTCGCAAGTAGTGTTTGCTTAGCCAACTCAACTACCGCCTTAGCATCATTAAAGTTTTTAGCATTATCTGGATTACTATCGAAAGCACCAAAACCAAACATATTAGCACCTGGTTGTGTTGCTACACCGGCTGTACCAAGTGAACTTTCCCACATCGCAATTGCAATAATTGCTCTGACATCTACTTTAGAAGCATTCTGCCACTCTAATAGTAATTTACCATTAATTCTATTTTTGTCGTACTTAATACCTGTCGAATCTAAGAAGCCATCTAACTGTTCAGGTTTAATACCACCTCTGATATGTCCTACAATATCATGGCTGTAAGGGTCTCCCGATGTCCAATGATTTGGATTAATTTCAACTGTTGAAGGTAAATTAGCAATACCACCTGTAATATCTGAACCTGCTACGAAACCAGACTCTTCATAGTTAGATAAGGCATCAATAATTCTATAATAATCTTTATTTAAACCTGCCACTGAAGCAGTGTTTTGATTATCTAAAGGTTGGTGATTTCCTGACATAACTGACACATAGAATAATCCCCAGTTTTCTATAGATTTATCTTTTCCAACAAAGACTTCAGGTTTACCTACCCATTCTTCGTTCTCATTTGTTAATTTACCAAGATTTTCATATTCTGTACCAAATTGGCCTTTAATTGTAGGTTTCAATAAATATTCTGACCACATTCTGCAACCTAAAATTTGTTTAATGTATTTAGTCTGTTCATTTAAGTAACCATCACTAAATATACTTACATCACTGTCTGGTTTTTCATAATCTGGACACATCGATTCATTCTCATTTGAAATTGTATTAGTAAAACCTGACATAATTAATGCTTGTGCTGTTGTCGCAATCTTAATTGGTATTTGTAATAATCCTGTATTTAAAGAGAGAATAATTGCAAGCATAAAACATACTACAACCTTTACTAACTCTCCTAATCCTTCTCTTACTTTACCCTTCCATAACATACTATACATTAGATGTATTCCTGTAAATAATATAAACAACGTTACCATTGGTAAAAATACACCTGAATACAATTGAGTAAATATTGTTTTTTGATTTTCAACAGACAAACCTACTAATGATGATAAATCAGTAAAACAGAAACCAACAAATGCTAATGTTAATGATAAGATAAACTTCGCTACACCTAATATAACATTAATTATTGTATCAGTCATTGCCATTGTTAAAGGTGTAAGTGATAACATGTTAGGTCTTATGTCATAACTTCTTCTTGCTCGTCTATCTAATGTACTAGATGTTTCTGTAAACGTAGAAAGAGGATTTTTTCTTGTTGAGTAGTATTGCCCATAGTTAGACATTTTACCTTCTGTATTTGCACAAGGGTCAACGTCATAGTATGCCCATTCACCTAAGTAAGAACTATATTGAATACCAGAAAAACCAAATCTTTCAAAAGGTGTAGTTCCATCTGATTTTCCTACATTATACCCAGCTGCGTTTAAAATCATATTGTTAATATTTGTACTAGCGTCTTCTGATTTTGCTGTTGTTGATTTAGACTGAGTTAAATAATAAAGATAGTCTGTTCTCGCTAGTTTTAATGCAATTTTTCCAGGGTCACCAAACATACACCCAACGGTCTGTGTGGTATCTGTAGCCTTACTTGTCTGAATTTGATTATTTGAAAAACTAAAAATAATCAATATGGCTGCAATTATTCCAAATAAATATTTCTTAAAGTTTCTCATTGAGTGCATCACATCCTTTTATCTATTCTATATATCAAAAAGAGTGGTTGTTATTTACCACTCTTCTTATTTGTGAATCTTCTCTTAAATCTATTTGTTCTAGAATCTGATTTACTAATTTCAGGTCTTTCATATATATCAAGATAATCTTCCATGATTTCTCTTTCTTTATCTTTAGTATATTTGAAGTTAATTGTTGCTCCTCTACCATTCTGGTCAGAATCACCACCAGCTTCTCTCTTCATAGAACTTATATTCAATGAAGGTTTACTGTTTTCTTTTCCATTAAATAGTAAATCATTAATTGCAACATCTTCTTTAGATTTTCCTTTAAGAGTCTCATCTTCGTTCTTATGTATCTTATCTTGAACAACATGAGTATTAGGTTTTTCATCTTCTGTTCGATTAAACTTTCTCTTAAGATAATTGTCATAAGAGTTTTGTTTTCTCTCTTTATCACTAATAACTTCATTATCAATCTTATCTTTAATATTGTCGATTCCTTTATCAATCTTACTAACTGCATCATCTGTTTTTTGTATAGCATTTGATAATTTATTTAATGTACTATCAGATAATCCAGAAGGACTATATTTATCCTTGTCCGATTCATAACCACTAACCTCATTTACAAAGTTGTTTGTAAAATCATTAATGTTATCTTTTGTAAGTCTTTCGTTAGGAATCATTGTTCCCTTAATTAATCTATCTAGTTTCTTATCACCTGTAGATTTAAATGAATCAATATTGTCTATGTTATGACTATTGTTCATGTGATTTAAAATGTCAAGCGTATTCTTTTCTTCTTGAGTAATTTTACCTAATGCATTCTTCTCCTCAAGATTACTCTTCATAAGGTCATAAGTTTCTATCATATCTTGAGATGGATTTTCAAATCCTGTTGCTCTATTACCTTCTTTATATGCTCTAGCGTACTGTTTAAAGATACCGAAACCTTCTCTCATTTGTTTTCTCTCAAGAACCTTAATTCCTCTATCTGAAGAAATATCTGAACCATATCTTAAACCATTCATAAAGGCATTACCATCTATTTCAATACCATGTTCTTTTTTGTATTTTCTATTTAGGTAAGACATTGTAATTCCACCTGCTATACCACCTGCAAAACTTTCTCTTATGTCTCTTAATTTGACATCAATAAACTGTCTAGCACTCTTAGGCATTAACTTTTGATAAGAAAGGTTTTCTCTTATTTCTTTACCAGCATCTGATGAACCTGTAATAATTCCCATCAATTCTTTCCAATATAATTTTATTGTGATTAAAATTACCGCTGACAATATTGCTGTTATCATTGCGTCTGATGCAACTGTTGATAAACCATTTAACAAATAGAATGTAAGAGAAATAACAATTGTTACAAAAAATCTTTGAATCAATATACTTCCCATCTTAGAAACATACTCTGTTATTTTAATAGGTCTAAATAAACCAACTAATAAAACAAATGGCATAAACATTAATCTTAATGCAAAATCTAATGATGCACCTATCTTAAATATTGTTAATCCACCTAGCACAACAAACATCATAACTCCAGTAATTCCAGATAAGAAGAATATCATACTTCGATTACTGTTGTCACCAGCCCAAGTACTAGCAAATCTTGTATCTCTACCATTCGCACTATTAGGTCCAAATTGCATATCAACTAATTTATATATTTGTTTTGACTGACTATTTACAGGTACATTAATATCATTCTCTGTTAATGTTCCACTAATTGTTTTATCCAATTGATATAATGCCCAGTTTTTTGGTTTACTTGTGTTTCCTAGTACAACTTCTGGACTTCCTATCAATTCTTTTGTCTTTTCATTATATGTCATTTTATCTTCATTTAAATCAGAATAGTTTGCACCCCACTGGGCTGAAAGCCAAGGTTTAAATGTTGTAATATTCCATACGAGACATTGCATCTGTCTTATCTTAACGTTAGTTCCCATAAAATCATTAGGAGAACTTGCTTGACAATAATCTATATCTGTGTCTCCAGATGTTAGTGTTCCAAGAAGTGCCAACTCTGCTTTATTAGGAACTTCTTCAGCTAATCTAATTAATGTGCCAGAACTAAACAAGGCAACAACAGATAATGTGTATATTAATATCATTTTACCTATCTGAAGAATACTTCCATTTCCACCTCTTACCATCTGGAACATAACATTCATAACAAATATTACTACACCAAATACTGCAAATGGGAAGAAAATACTGTCTCTAAATGTTTCTATTGTTGTCTCAATTATTTTATCTAGGTGTAATGTACTAATTATGTTAGTATAACTATATGATAACAATGTAACTGTTAATTTGGTAAAGAATGATGAGATTTTTGAACCAATCGTTCCTAAGATACCTTTTCCATAAATAGATGGTTGTGATTTAAATCTAATATATCTTGTGTCAGTTGATACCCCATTAGATGTCCCACTTAATGCACCATGAACTGATGGTCTTACGAAAGCACAACCTGTAAGAGACTCTTGTCCATTATTATTTTCATCTGCATATACAGTATTCCAATCTGTATAACTTGATGGTGGATTACCTTCACCATCTGCACATATCCAATGCGCCCAAGAACGTGATGCATCATACCATGCTTGAGATTTTAAATCATCTTCGTTAACAGTAATTCCTGTTGCATCTATACCATTATTTTTAAGCACATCTTTTACTTTTGATTGATATTCATTCTTCCATGCTTCAATCATTTCACTGTTTGTTCTAGACTGAAGTGTTACTTTTGTATCAAAACCTAATTCTCTATATCTAGCAAATTGCTGTTGCACTGTATCTGAATTTAACCAAATCTTAAACTGCTCTTCTTGAGAAAGAACTTCAAGCTTAGGTTCTTCTCCACATTTACTCTTATCACTATTGTTCTTTACTAAACAAGCACTGTATTCACTGTATTTTTTATTTGACTCTTCTGTAAACATACTTGTATCAAAAGTAAAATGAGGAGGATTAGAAGCATTCATAATTTCACCTAATATAGGATTAGAATCTTTTAATGCATTTATTTTATTATTGTAATATTGATTTACTGCTCTATATAAAATCTCTTGGTCTGATGCATAATAAGCATTATAAACCGTTTTTGCAAAATCTGGTCTTGTCCATGCATGTTGAGCTATTACGTTTAAGTCTGATGAATCTACTATTGTTCCGATAAATGCTCCACCAAAACCTCTGTGTTGTGTTCCCCAGTTACCTGTTGCAAAATCTACAACTTGTCCTACTATATCTTTAGAACCTTCCCATAATGCTTCTGCACCAACCTTTAACTTTCCAACAGTACCAATATTAGCCATCATTCTTGCATCAGATGAAACTTGAATTTTATCATATTCTCCTAAGTAAGTTGTTAATGGTAAATCATAACCAAAACGTTCTAACGCTGTATAATTCCACTCTTTATTATTTCCAACTGGAACATAATCATTAGGTAGATTCGCTGGTACACCAAATCTCCATTCACCTGTATAAGCTGTTACAATATCATTTCCTTTTACACCCTGTTGAGTAAATGCTCCAATAATATTATCATATACTTCTGTTAATCCAGCTGGAACATCGCCATTATGATTTAATAAATTTTGAGGGTCATTAAAAGCACCATTTACACTGCCATTTTCTACAACTGTTTCATTTACTCCTTTTAATACTTCACTAGAATAATTAGAAACATCTCCTATATAATTACCTGGTCCTATCAAATAACCAAGATAATAAATTAATGTTTTAGCTCTTTCTGATGTAACTTCTGTACTTGTTATTTTTGCAAACACATCATTTATATCACTACCAGCATTATCTGTAATTGTTTTCTTAATTTCATTTTTATCTTTTTCTTCATCACTATCATCAGCATACGTTGTCTGAATTACAGAACGTTCTAACATAGGAGCTATTGCCATCACAAAAAATAAAGCAGATAAAACTCCTAGTATATATTTTTTAAATTTCTTCATATAGCAAAACTCCTTTTTACTCTTTATAATTATATCAAAAAAGTAATCTTATTTTAAGTTAACTAACGTTTTTTACTATGCACCAGAATCGTTTAAACCATGATTTTCTGCAAAACTGATAGATTATACAACCTCTTCATTTTTGACAGTTTTATAGCTGTAAAAGTGGTACAGTAGGCCACTGTTTTACGTCTTGACCACTTTCTAAAACAAGGAAAAAGATTAGATTTTTAGTCTAATCTTTAATGTCCATCATTAATTCTCTTTAAAGCTGCTTCTCTTACTGTTTCAGATGGGTCGTTTAAGAAATCTCTAACATCATTTAAATCACAATGTTCTACATAACTCTGTCTTACGTATGGAACTCTCTCTTTTGTTAAGAAGCGTTCTTTATCTTGAGGTCTTCCAAAGTCTGCAACTGCTGCTCTAACCTGTGAAACTCTGTCCTTCTTTAAAATATCTAAATCAACATCTCTTCCTCGTTTAGCTACTTCATAACGAACGGTTTCATCTTTGTCTCTTCTTAGAATATCTAAATGTTTGTCGTGACCATATTCTGCAACATTTAAACGAACTAATCTGTTTTCATCATTAATTAATTTATCTAAATATTTATCTTTTCCATGTTCAGGGACATTCATTCTAACTTCCCATCTTTCATCATTGACACATTTATCTAAATAATCATCATCATTAACTTTAGATATTGCTTCACGAATAATTGGACTATCATCTTTCAAGAATTGTTCTTTATCTTGAGGTCTACCATGAGAAGCTACACCAGCTCTTACAAGTTCACTCTCATCGTTCTTGAGTCTATCTAAAATACTATCATCTGTACACGCTTCTGCTAAAGCAGCTCTTACACCGTAATCTTCATCATTGACAAAAATTTCTCTATCTTGAGGTCGATTATACTTTGCAACACCTTGTCTAATACGAAAATCTTCATCATAACGAAGCTTATCAAGGTCTTTATCTCTTCCTCGCTTGACAACTTCATCTCTAACATAAAAATGTTTATCGTTTACTAGATGGTCAAGTACGTTATCTCCACCAAATTTTGCACATTCGACTCTTGTTAAATCAAAATCATCATTCATTAATACTTCTGCATCTTGTGGTCTATGATACCTAATCACTTGATATGTAACTCTTTCATCGGTGTCGTGAACTAATTTGTCCAGAATTGCGTCATCACCATTACAATAAGAGGC